>Ga0209990_10000107_pt1 | contig 80394 bp, 81 predicted proteins | sample NOAtaG_6_FD_187304 | JGI IMG/M metagenome (GOLD analysis project Ga0209990, IMG submission 187304) | Freshwater lake microbial communities from Lake Erie, under a cyanobacterial bloom - NOAA_Erie_Diel5S_2200h metaG (SPAdes) (version 2) | ecosystem: Environmental > Aquatic > Freshwater > Lake ... | reverse complement strand
CGTTACTCCGGCAGCTGGTTTAATGGCCATTACCTACACCAACAACGACTCTACTGCTACCCCAATCAGCAAGCTCACTAACAAGTTTGTGCTTGACTGGACTGGTGGTTCAACTTATGCAGCCACTGAAGTTGTTAACGATGTTCGTTATATTGCCAACTTCTTCACAGACGAAGGTACAGCTATCAAGTCTGGTACCACAGGTGGCGCCAACGTTTCTGGACAACAGAACTTGGTTGACCTTGTGATTGTTGACAACGTTACTTCTTAATTGATTTAACCCCAGGATCCCTTCAGCTAATTACTGGGGGGATTTTTTTATGAGCAGAGCATTTGTATTGGGCAACGGTGTAAGTCGACAACAGGTAGATTTAGAAAATTTAAAACATTTTGGTCCTATTTACGGGTGTAATGCCTTGTATAGAGACTTCAAACCCACAGTACTAGTCAGCACAGATCGCCCCATCAGCGAGCGCATACAAGATTCGGGCTATGCACTAGAACACAAATTTTACACTCGCAAACCCACTCCAGGATCAGGCGCACTGCCTGTGCCACAAAAATACTACGGCTACAGTTCGGGCCCAATAGCAGCCAGTATCGCTGCCTTTGACAATGCTGTGATTGTTTACTTGATTGGGTTTGATATGGGTCCAGTTCATACCAAATTTAACAATGTGTATGCTGACACAGAGTTTTACAAAAAAAGTTCAGCACCTCCTACATTTACTGGCAACTGGGTGCGACAGTTAACTACAGTCATGAAAGACTTTCCTAAAATAGCATTTGTGCGTGTGATGGCAGGTACTACAGCCGCTATTCCTGAGTTTGATGCTGTTAAAAACTTCCGAACCATGGATATAGCAGACTTCTTAAACCGCATAAATAACACAAAGGAACTCTAAATGTCTACCTACAAGCGTGTCAGCGGCGATTATACAATTCAAACTCTTGATTCAAATGGTCTTGTGACCTTTGCAGGCCCGGTTGCCAATGCCGCTACCGTTTTTATCAATGGTAATTTGTCAGTTAGCGGAAACGCTACGCTATCAGGTAACATTTCAGGTGACAAGTTATTCAATGGTACATCGTCATTTGAAATCCAAACCCCCAACGGAAATGCCAACGTCACAATTGGCGGCGCTAGTAATGTGGCAGTGTTTACAACTACTGGATTAAATGTTGCTGGTAATATTGCAGCTGGTAATTTGTCCTTGACAGGATCGTTTAGTTTAGCAAGTTTAAGTGCCAGTGGCAACATCACTGGTGGTAATTTAATTTCTAATGGCAATTTGGTTGTAACAAAAGATTCAGGTGTGTCAACTCCTACATTGACATTCTTAGACACTGATACTAGTATACCTGGCAACGGACAAGTAATAGGATCAGTAGAATGGTATACTTCAGACGTGCCAAGAGTGTCCTCGTCTATCAGGGCAATTTCAAGTGGAACAAGTGGTAACACTGATGTTCATATTTTAACCAATCCGGGCAACGTTGGACTTTCTGCCAAAGTTGTTGTATTAACAACTGGTAATGTTGGTATTGCTAACACTGATCCAAATTCAAATTTAGCAGTAGCAGGTAACGTTTATGTCAGCACTACCATAACTGCTGTAGGCAACATCACCGGCGGCAATATCAACACAGCCATTTTGAGTGCTACAGGCAATGTCACTGGTGCAAACTTGATTACTGGTGGATTGCTCACAGTGACCGGCAACATTACAGGCAATAACATTACCACAAGCAGTGTTACAGCCAATGGTGCTATATCAACTACAGGAAACGTGCGTGGTGGTAACTTGCTCAGTGATGCAGCCATTTCAGCCACAGGTGATTTAACTATAGTTGGCTTTGGATCAATTCAAGGCAATGTGATTGGCGGCAATGTTAATTCACTTGGATTGGTGAGCTCAGTTGGAAACGTTGTTGGCGGTAATGTTGTAACTGCAGGCCTAATGACTGCCACAGGCAACATCACAGGCGGCAACATAATCACTGGTGGAGCAGTTAGTGCTGTTGGTAATATCAGCGCAATAGGTAATGTGTTTGGTGGAAATCTATTTGCTGGAGCGGCTGGCGCCGGATATGTTTATGGTAATGCCAGCTTTATGACTGGTATTGGAGCCGCTGCCGCACCTGATCAAATCAATAACGGGCCAACAGTTTTATCCATCGCTACATCTGGCGCAAATATTGATGGTGTTGTAAATGGTGTAAGCGTATTGACCGTTTACACTGGTGGCCAATTAATATCAGGCTTAATCTCTGCCACAGGCAACGTGTCTGGTAGTAATGTCAATGCTTCAGGAAATGTCAGCGCAGTTGGTAACATCAATGCTGGCAATATCTTTACCACAGGCATTGCCAATGTTGGCACATTGATTACTACCAATATCAATGCCAATGCTCTAACATCGGGTACAGTGGCCAGTGATCGACTAAGCGGCAGCTACACAATCAGCATTACAGGTAGTGCTGGTACAGCTGCCACAGTGACCAATGCGGCACAAGGCAACATTACCAGTTTAGGAACACTAACCTCATTAGCAGTCACAGGCAACATCACAGGCGGAAATTTTGGTACTGCAGGCCTGGTCACTGCTACGGGCAATGTAACTGGTGGCAATGTTATCACAGCTGGTGCTGTCAGTGCTGGTGGCGCAGGCATATCATCATCTGGTAACATTCAAGGTGCCAACATCTTGGGTGGTGCTAATGTCAATGCTATTACGCACACTGGTACAACTGTAAGTGTAATTGGCAACATCACAGGTGGCAACTTATTTTCTCCAGGAGAAATTTCTGTAGTTGGTAACATTCAAGGTGGCAACATCTTGGGTGTGGCCAATGTTAGTTCTACTACGTTTACTGGATCTACTGTTAATGTCACTGCTAACATTACTGGTGGCAATATTATTACAGGCGGCCTAGTATCAGCAACTGGCAACATCACAGCAGGTAGTAACGTTTCAGGTAGCAATATTAACGGTAGTAATCTTTACAGCGTGGGTATTGTTAGTGCAGCTGGTAACATTACTGGCGGCAACATCTTTACCGCAGGCATTTCCAACGCCACAACTCGAACAGGCGGATCAGTTAGCGTCACTGGCAACATCACAGGTGGCAACGTTAACACAGCTGGTGTGCTACTGGTCAATACTGGCAACACAGCAATTGCTATTGTGAACGGTGCAGCCAACGGAGTTGGCAATATTGGTAGCTCAACAGGCTACTTTAATCGATTGTTTGCCACAGCTACCACAGCACTTTACGCTGACTTGGCTGAGAAATACACAGCCGACGCTGACTATGTGCCAGGCACAGTGGTATCATTTGGTGGAAATAATGAAATTACACTAAGTGCTTGGGATTCAGATCGCAGAGTTGCTGGAGTAGTTAGTACCAATCCCAGCTACTTGATGAATGCTGGATTAGATGCTGAACACGTGGCAGTGGTTGCACTGCAAGGTCGTGTGGCGTGCCGTGTGCAAGGCCCTGTACGTAAAGGTGACATGATGGTATCAGCAGGCAATGGTGCTGCCAGATCAGAAGCAGATCCCAAAACTGGTGCAGTGATTGGCAAAGCCCTCGAAAACTTCAGTGGCGAATCTGGTACAATCGAAGTGGTAGTGGGCAGAATCTAATCTAACGGTATCAACAACCGTATTTTTGCTCAAATCATAGATCTATCTCTTTGGTAAATACAACCAGAGGAATGGATTATTCATGTCGCAACAGATAATTGACGTTGGCGCCGCAGCCAACGATGGAACAGGTGAATCACTGCGTAATGCGTTTACGGCTGTAAACTCAAATTTTACGGAGATTTACACTGCTGGACCTGTTGGCAGCAACATTGCTATTTCGGGCAATGTTATAACCAATACCGCTCTCAACGGCAACATAGTACTCAAGCCCAACGGCATTGGAGTAATACAAGCCAATGCCGCTGTGTTACCCAGCATTGACAATGTATATGATCTGGGCAGTGCCGCACTACGATTTGACACAGTGTATGCTGGTTACTATTATGGTAACGGCGCATTCCTAACAGGCATATCTGGTGGTTCGGGCAATGGACAAGCCATTGTCAACGGCACATCCAATGTGGCAATCACCACAGCCAATGGCAATGTGACTATTGGTATCAATGGCACCGGTAACGTGGTTACTGTGAGCCCAACTTCTCTTTTTGTAAATGGCGTAATAGCCACTCCAAGAACACTCTCAGGCAACATCACAGTACAAGCCAATGTATCTGCACTGATGGTAAGCCCCTTGACCATACCCAATGGTAGGTCAATTACTGTACCTGGTACATCGGTATTCAATGTGGTACCATAAATATAGAATTAAAGGACTGAATAAATGGCAATCGAACTAGACGGCACCACAGGCATAAGCGCATCGGGTAATATCCAATCGGCTGGAAATGTTATAGCCACATATTTCGTTGGTAACGGTGCAGCCCTTACTGGCATTGTGGCATCCGGCGGTGCCGCAATTACCAATGGCACATCCAATGTTAGTATCAGCGGATCAGGTGCCAATGTCACAGTCCAAGTTGCAGGTGTGGGCAACGTAGCAGTATTCTCCAGTACAGATTTAACAATTTCAGGTAACTTGTTGCCTGCTGGTAACGTATTAAAGAACATTGGTAGTGCAACCAATGCGTTCAATGACTTGTTCCTAGCCAATGGTACTATCTTCCTTGGCAATGCTTCAATCAGCGCCAACGCAACTTCAATCATAATGACCAATGAGTCAGGTCAACAAACAGTTATTACTGGATCTGGCACACTTACTTCTTACGGCAACGCCAACGTAGCAGCCAATTTGGCAGCATTTGGTAGCAATCCTATATTAACTACAGGCAACGTCACAGCAGGATTCTTCCTTGGCAATGGTAGCCAATTATCAGGCATCACAGCAAACTATAGCAACGCCAACGTAGAAACCTACTTGCCAACCTACACAGGTGCAATGACTGCTATGACTGGGAATGTTACCACCACAGCCAATGTGTCTGGTGCGTTTATCAAAGGTGACGGTAGCCAACTCACAAACTTGCCAGCAGGCAATTATTCAAACGCCAACGTAGCAGCCTACTTACCAACATACACAGGCAACTTGGCAGCACTGCAAGGCAATGTCACAACCTCTGCCAATATTTCAGGTAACTTCTTTATTGGTAACGGTAGTTTGCTGACAGGTATATCCGGTGGCGGAACACCAACATCAATTGTGAACGGCACATCCAATGTGGTAGCAGCCGCTTCGGGCAACGTTACTGTGGGTGCGGCTGGTACCAGTGTTGCTACATTTGCCGCAACAGGTGAATATGTAACAGGCGTAATCAGTGCTTCGGGTAATATTGTCAGTGGTGCCAACGTCAGCGGTACTTATATTTTAGGTAATGGTGCCTTCTTAACAGGTATTGCTTCAAGCTATGGCAATGCTGATGTAGCAAACTACCTAGCTTCTGGAACAGATACAGCTAACATCATCACAACTGGCAACATCAGTGGTGGCAATATTGCTGGCACATTGAGCACAGCCGCACAACCTAATATCACAAGTGTTGGTACACTGGGATCTCTAGGTGTAACTGCCAATATTGATGGTGGTAACTTACGCACTGTTGGATTGGTTTCAGCAACTGGCAATGTGTCAGGTGGTAATTTAAATGCCACAGGATTGAGCTTGAGTGGTAACGTTGTTAGTGCGTTAGTTTCAGCAGCCAACATTACAACTACTGCCAACATTTCAGGCAACTACATTTTAGGTAATGGATCACAGCTAACAGGATTGCCAGCAACTTACGGCAATGCTGATGTTGCAAACTATCTAGCATCAGGTACAGATACTGCTAACATTATCACAACTGGCAACATCAGCGGCGGCAATTTGGTAACTGCTGGAGATCTTCACGTTAATTATGTGCTAGCAAGTGGAAATATTGCTGGTGGCAATGTTAATATTACTGGAACATACAACGGATCAACGGTATCAGTAACTGGCAATGTCAATGGCGGTAATGTAAATGCCGCAGGATTGAGCCTGAGTGGTAACGTTGTAAGTGCAATCAACACCACAAGTGCAATCACAACCACGGCAAATATCACAGGTGGTAATGTCAACACAGGTATTGTTAGTGCAACTGGTAATATCATTACCACTGCTAATATTTCAGGCGGTAACTTGTCAGTAACAGGTGCATTTGCTCCTGCCAGTGTTGCAGCCACAGGCAATGTAGCCGGTGGCAATTTGACCACACAAGGCCAAGTATCAGCTACAGGTAATATTGTCACTGCTGGTTACTTTGTAGGTAACTTTGCCGGTAACATCACAGGTAACATTGTTGTTCCTGGATCAAACACTCAAGTGCTGTTCAACACCAACGGTAATGCAGATGCTGTAGGCGGATTTACATTTGACACTGCAGGACCAAACCTGCTGACAGTTCTTGGTAATATTAGTGCTCAAGGCAACGTTTTGTCAGGCAATGTAGTTACAGTTGGCAACGTTCTGGCAGGTAACTTGGTTGTTACTTCACTGGTACAAGGTGCCACAGTCAGTGCTAGTGCCAACGTTGTTGGTGGTAACATTAACACTGCTGGGTTAATCAGTGCAACAGGCAACATTGTTGGTGGCAACCTAAGTGGTACCAATATTGTTGGTACTTTGGCAACAGCCGCACAACCAAATATTACCAGTGTTGGTACACTAGGTTCGTTGGCAGTTACTGGTAACATCACTGGCGGTAATATACTTGGCGGAGCCAATGTCAATGCTACAACACATACTGGTGCAACTGTAAATGTAACCGGTAACATTGACAGCGGTAACTTGCGCACAGCTGGTCTAGTATCAGCAACAGGTGCAATTACAGGTGCAGTTATTACCGGTTCAACATTGAGTTCAACTGGTAATGTCAACACCGTGGGCGTTGTTGCTTCTGGTAACATATCAGCCACTGGCAACATTGCAGGTGGCAACATCAGTGCAACTGATATTGCAGGTACTTTGAGTACAGCCGCACAACCAAACATTACATCAGTTGGTACATTGACTTCATTGGGAGTTACTGGTAATGTCACAAGTGGAAATCTAAATGCCGCAGGGTTAAGTTTAAGTGGTAACGTTGTATCAGCATTGGTGTCAGCAGCTAACATCACAACCACTGCTAATATCAGCGGCGGATTCATTCTAGGTAATGGTAGTCAGCTGACTGGTCTGCCAGCGACATATGGCAATGCCAACGTTGTTGCTAATTTAGCCGCTCTTGGATCAAATCCAATATCCACAACTGGTAACATAACAGGTGGCAACTTAAACGCCACAGGCCTGAGCCTAAGCGGTAATGTTGTATCAGCCTTGGTATCGGCCGCCAACATCACAACCACTGCCAACATTGCAGGCGGGTTCTTTATTGGTAATGGTAGTCAGTTAACTGGTATCACAGTAGCCGCTGGTTCTTCAATTACCAACGGTACATCAAACGTTGCAGTAGCACTAAACGGTAATACCACAGTTGGTGTAGCAGGCACAACAGTTGGCACATTCTCGTCAACTGGATTAGGTGTAACAGGTGTTGCAAGTGTAAGTGGCAACATTACAACTACTGCCAACATTGCTGGTGGATTCTTTATTGGTAACGGATCACAACTGACTGGTCTAGTGTCATCTTATGGTAATGCCAACGTTGTTGCCAATTTGGCAGCACTTGGAACCAATCCAATATCCACAACTGGCAATATCACTGGCGGTAACATATTAGGTGGAGCCAATGTCAACGCTACAACACACACAGGTACTACTGTAAGTGTAACTGGTAATATCACAGGTGGTAATGTAAATGCCGCAGGGTTAAGCCTGAGCGGCAACGTTGTCAGTGCTATTAACACCACTGCCAACATCACAACCACTGCTAATATTAGTGGTGGGTTTATTTTAGGTAATGGTAGCCAACTAACAGGACTAGCAGCCACATACGGCAACGCCAATGTAGCAGCATACTTGCCAACATATACAGGTAACTTAGTTGCACTACAAGGCAATGTAGTAACTACAGCCAATATTACAGGTGGCAACATACTCACTGGTGGACAATTAGTAGCTACGGGCAATATTGGCGGTGGCAATATCAACACCGCAGGTGCAGTAAATGCTACAGGTGAAGTAAACGCCGCTGGCAATGTTTCAGGTGGAAATGTTAGCACTGGCGGATTAATCAACGCAACTGGTAACATTACAGGTGGTAACTTAAATGCCGCAGGATTGAGCCTAAGTGGTAATGTTCTAAGTGCAATTAACTCCACTGCCAACATCACAACTACAGGTAACATTAGTGGCGGCAATGTGATTACCACAGGTGTAGTTGGCACTGGATTGATCAGCACAACCGGCAACGTGTTTGGTGATATCTTCAGCGCAACAGGTAACGTAACAGCTAGTTATTTGTTGGCCACAGGAGCCAGCTTAACAGGCAATATTATTACTCCGCTGAATGTCAGCGCCAACGTTACAGCACCGTACTACATTGGTAATGGTAGTCAGCTTACAGGTGTTGTAGCAACCAGTGTTGGTACATTAGATAGCTTGAGTGTTGTAGGTAACACAGTAACAGGTAACTTAACCACAGCTGGATTGGTTTCAGCTGCTGGCAACATCATTACCGCAACAGGTGTAGAAGCAGCCACATTGGTAACTTCTGGCAGTGCGGTAATTGGTGGAGACCTAACAATCAATGGCAACGTGACCTATGTCAATGTTGCCACACTGGAAGTTGAAGATCCAATCATTGGCCTTGGTCGTGGACCAAACAACACTCCTTTGGCAGCCAACGATGGCAAAGATCGTGGTGTAGATTTATGGTATTTCAACACCACAGAACGTCAGGCATTTATTGGTTTTGACAATTCAACAGGCAACTTGTTTGCGGCTGTGGATGTTACAATTGCCAACGATATTGTCACAATTGGATCATACGGTACATTCCAAGTTGGTGGTCTAGATGCCGCAGACATTGACGTGTCTGCCACAATTAATGCTGTGGGCAACATCACTGGTGGCAACTTGTTCACAGGTGGTTATGTTCAAGCAACTGGTAATGTCACATCGTCTGCTAACATATCAGGTGGTAACATACTTGGCACCACAGGTATATTCTCTGGCAATGTCAGTGTAGCCAACATCAATGCTGGATCTACTGTGTCGTCAACAGGTGTTGTGATTGCCACAGGCAACGTAACAGGTGGCAACTTGACCACAGGTGGCACAGTGAGTGCAACTGGTAATATCAATGGTGGCAACGTTAACACAGCAATTGTCAGCACAACAGGTAATGTTGTGGCCACAGGCAATGTCAGCAGTGGTAATATTATCACAAGTGGATTAATCACTGCCACAGGCAACATCAACGCTACTGCCAACGTCAATGGTGGCAACCTAAATGCCGCAGGTTTGAGCCTAAGTGGCAACGTCTTAAGTGCCCTAAACGTAACAGGAACAGTCACAGCAGGCACGGTTAACTCAGCTGGTGCTGCCAGCGCAGTTGGCAACGTAACTGGCGGTAACATCAACACCAACGGATTGGTAAGTGCTCAAGGCAATGTAGTTTCTGCAGGCAATGTCACAGGTGGTAATATTACTACTCAGGGATTGATCAGTGCATTTGGCAACATCACCGGCGGCAACTTGGAAGGTGTCAGCATTGCTGGTACATTGATCACAGCAAGTCAGACCAATATCACAGCAGTTGGTACACTGGGAAGTCTAGCAGTTACTGGTAATATTACTGGTGGAAATGTTAACTCAGGTATTGTCAGCGCAACTGGTAACGTCATTGGTGGCAATGTCAATGCAGGTATTGTCAGCGCAACTGGCAACGTCATTGGTGGCAATGTCAATGCTGCTGGATTGAGCTTGACTGGTAATGTTCTAAGTGCGTTAGTTTCAGCAGCCAACATCACAACCACAGCCAACGTTGCAGGCGGATTCTTCTTAGGCAACGGATCGCAACTAACAGGAGTAATAGCCACAGGTGTTGGTACTCTAGCAAGTCTCACTGTAACTGGCAACGTTGACAGTGGTAACACCAACTCAGTGATTGTTAGTGCAACCGGCAACATTGTATCCAGTGCTAATGTCACTGGTGCCAATATTACCACAGGAGGCATTGTTACAGCTACAGGCAACATAACATCAACTGCCAATGTTGCTGGTGGCAATATTACCACAGGCGGATTAATAACTGCTACAGGCAACATAACATCAACTGCTAATGTTGCTGGTGGTAACTTGGTTACAGGTGGTATTGTTACAGCCGCAGGCAACATTGTATCTAGTGCTAATGTTTCAGCTGGTAATGTTAACGCTGTAAACTTCAGTGCTAGTGGCAACATTGTTGCAGCCGGAACATTGGATGTTACTGGTAACACTGTGGTCAGCGCAGACCTTACTGGTGCCAACTTGATCACGGGTGGACGAGTAGATGCTACAGGCAATATATCAGGTGCTAATTTTGCAACTGCTGGATTTGTGCTGGCATCAGGCAATATCACAACATCAGCCAATGTGGTTGGAGGCAACTTAACCACCAGTGGATTAATTGTAGCAACTGGTAATGTAACAGGCGGCAATGTCAATGCTTTGGGCAGTGTTAGTGCAGTTGGTAACGTATATGCCAACAACGTGATTGGTAACTTGGTACTGTCTACTTCTAACACACAGGTTGTTTTTAACGATTCTGGTGCCACAGCAGGATCCGCAGGCCTAGTATTCAACAAAGTTGGAAATGCGTTCACAGTTGGCGGCCCAATCAGCACAGCCAACGGTGGAAACATTACAGCAACTGGTTCAATGAGTGCAACAGGTAACATTACAAGTGCAGCCAATATTGCTGGTGGTAACATCAGTTCTACAGGAGCATTGTCAACCACAGGAGATATTACAAGTGCAGCCAATATCAATGGCGGCAACATTAACTCATCAGGTGCAATCAGTGCCACAGGTGATGTTAGCTCAGTTAATGTAAACGCTTCGGGATATATTGATGCTACTGGAAATATTTCTGGTCTTAATATTGCAACTGGTGGATTTATATTGTCTGCAGGTAATGTAACTGGTTCCAACATAAACACAGCAGGACTAGTCAGTGCCGCAGGCAATGTCACAGGCGGTAACTTAAATGCTGCTGGTCTGAGCCTGAGTGGCAATGTGCTAAGTGCATTGAATGTAACTGGTAATATTACAGCCGCAATAGTTAACACTACAGGCAATGTGGTAGCAACAGGCAATGTCAACGGTGCAAACTTGAACATTACCAACACAGGTAACATCAACGCACTGGTAGTACCAACCACAGTGGTTGCTACAGGCAACATCACAGGTGGTAATGTTATTACAAGCGGTGTAGTTACTGCGACTGGCAACATTAACTCAACTGCCAACGTTTCAGGTGGTAACTTGACCACAGGCGGTCTTGCTGTGGTCACTGGTAATATCACAGCCGGGAATGTTAACACTGCAGGATTGGCCAGCGTAACTGGCAATGTGCAAGCAGGCAATTTACTCACAACAGGTTTGGTCAGCGCAACAGGCAATGTCACAGCAGGAAATGTGTCAGTATCTGGGGTCATAAATATCAACGGTGCCCTGGCAGCGACGATTAACGATGCAATAGCATTATCGATAGCATTAGGATAAAAACGAAATGGCAAATACTTTTACAAGAAAATTGAGTCAAAATGTGGGAACAACGGCAACTGCCATCAATTCCTATACTGTGGCTGCAAATACTACCGTGGTAGTTGTGGGACTTACTGTTACCAACAAAACAGGCAGTTCTATCACAGCCAACGTGTTCATCAATGATGGAGCGGCAAACACTTTCATCTCATCTAATGCACCAATATCATCAGGCTCTAGCCTGGTAGCAGTTGGTGGAGATCAGAAATTGGTCTTGATCACAGGCGACAAAGTGTATGTGCAAAGCAGTGCAGCCAGCTCAATTGATGCTGTGTTAAGTATTTTGGAAATAACATAATATGAGTTATATTGGTCTTAATCCTAATGTACCACTGCTGAACACCAGCACGGAAACATTCAGCGGCAATGGCGTAAATCAACAATTTGCCCTGGGTCGAAATGTTGCCAGTGCTAGTGATTTGGACGTGATGATCGGCAATACACTTCAGCGTCCTAACACAGATTACGAAGCCGAAGGCAATGTACTGTTGTTTACAGCGGCTCCAGGGGTAGGAACCAACAACATCACAGTAACATATCGTGCAGGCGCACTGAACACTTTAAATCTACAAGCCACAGCTTTCCCAGCAGGTACTGAAGGTGCTCCGGGTGTTTACAGTTTATCTGCCAACAACACAGGTATCTACTGGGGCAATGCCACCTCAATGACTGTGACTGTGGCAGGTGTCAACACTGCTCAATTTAATGCCACTGAAAATTCTACCACTACAACATCAGGGGCAGTTACAATAGCTGGTGGTCTTGGACTAACTGGTAACATATACACTGGTGGTAAGGTACGAGTATTAGATTCCACACAAAGTGGCAACGTATCAACAGGTGCAGTAACTATTGCTGGTGGACTTGGTGTTGCTGCCAATCTAAACATCGGTGGTAACATTGTTTGCGTGGGCGACTTTACTGTTAACGGAACATTTACCACAACAGGTACAGACAGCCTGGACGTGACAGATCCGTTCATCTTTTTGGCCAACAACAATGCTGGTGACACATTTGACTCAGGCGTGGTTACTCAATATTATGACGGTGCTAACACACGCTACAGCGGTTACTTCCGTGATGTAAGTGACAGCGGTCAGTACAAATTCTTTGGAAACTTGCTCACAGCACCAACAACCACAGTAGACACCAGCGACCCAAGTTTTAGCTACGCCAATGTTATCATGGCCAATGTCAGTGCCACTGGTAATGTAGTAGCTTCGTACTTTGTTGGTGACGGTAGCGCACTAACAGGTATTTCTACAGATACCACACAAATTTTCAATGCCAACTCCAAAGTTATCATTGCCAGTCCTAACGGCAGTATTGTACAAAACGTAAACGGCACTACCATTGCCACAGTAAGTTCAACTGGTGTAGCAGTTACAGGCATAGTAACAGCTACAGCCAATATCAGTGCCGCAGGTAATGTGATTTCAGCTAATGTACAAACAGGTGGATTGATCACTGCAACTGGTAACATCACAAGTGCAGCCAACATTTCAGGCGGCAATATTGCATCCAGTGGAGCAATCAGCGCAGTTGGTGCTATTACAGGTGCCGCAATTGCAGGCACAACCATCAGCGGCTCGGGCAACGTCACAGGATCCAATGTCAACACAGGCGGGCTAGTAACTGCTACTGGTAACATCACGGGTGGTAACATTAACACTGGTGGATTGATTTCAGCTACTGGTAACATCACGGGTGGCAACATCCTGGGTGGAGCCAACGTTAATGCCACAACCCACACAGGTACAACAGTTTCAGTAACTGCTAACGTAACTGGCGGCAACTTAACCAGTGCAGGCAACATCAGTGCTGCTGGCAACATCACAGGCAACTACATTTTTGGTAATGGTAGTTTGCTAACTGGCTTGAGCACCAGCAGTATCAGCAACGGCACATCAAATGTGCGTGTTATTGCCAACGGTGACATTACTGTACAAAGTGCAGGCACAGCCAACGTATTAGTAGTATCTACTACAGGACTAGCTGTAACTGGCGTAGTAACTGCAAGCGGTAACATCACAGGTGGTAACTTGGTTACCAGTGGATCAGGTGGTAACATCACTGGCGCTAACGTTATTACTGCTACTACCCTTAGCTCAACTGGTGCAACTGTGGCTACAGGCAATGTCACTGGTGGAAACATCAACACTGGTGGATTGGTAACAGCAACAGGTAATGTTACAGGTGGTAACATCAACACTGGTGGATTGATTTCAGCCACAGGTAATATCACAAGCGGCAATATTGCTGCCACAACTCATACAGGTACTACAGTTTCAGTTACAGGTAATGTAACAGGTGGCAACTTAATTACTAGCGGTGCAATCAGCGCAGTTGGTGCAATCAGTGCCACAGCCAACGTAACTGGTGGCAACATCAACACAGGTGGATTGGTAACTGCTACAGGCAACGTCACATCAGCAGGTAACGTAGCTGGTGGCAACATCATTGCTACTGCCGCATTACTAGGTGCAAGTGTCAGCGTATCAGGCAACGTAACTGCTAACAATGCGGCATTTACAAACATTGTGACAGCTGCCAATGCAGCCGCAGACACAAACACCACACAAGTTGCTACCACAGCTTACGTGATTGGACAAGCAAGTTCAACAACACCAACAGCAATTGGCACAGGTGCAACTGGTACAAGCACTCGTTGGGCAAGAGCAGATCACACTCACACTGGTGTAGGCACACTGGCAGTATCAGGAACTGGACTCAGTATCAATGCCAGCACAGGTGCATTGACTATTACATCAAATGCTACCAATGCAAACACAGCCAGTGCAATTGTTGCTCGTGATGCGTCAGGTAACTTTGCCGCAGGTACTATTACAGCTACGTTGAGCGGTGCAGCCACAACAGCAGGCACAGTAACCACAGCCGCACAAGGTAATATTACCAGCGTTGGTACATTGACTAGCTTGGCTGTGACAGGAAATATTACTTCAGGTAACTTGCAAGGCACAAGCATTGTTGGTACACTGACCACAGCCGCACAAACTAACATTACATCAGTTGGTACGTTAAGTGCATTAGCAGTATCTGGAAATGCAAGCTCTGGCACAGCAGCCGCAGATACAAATACTACACAATTGGCTACCACAGCTTTTGTAATTGGTCAAGCAAGTGCAGCCACTCCAACTAGTATTGGAACTAATACAGTTGGTACAAGTTTGCGTTATGCTCGAGCAGATCACACTCACACTGGTGTTGGCAGTCTTGTTGCAGGCACTAACATTGCAGTTAGCGCCGCTACTGGTGCAGTCACAGTCAGCGTTACTGGCACGGTTCCTACAGCTACATCGGCAACCACAGCTGGCACAGTTACCACTGCGGCACAAGGTAACATCACATCAGTTGGCACATTGACAGCACTCACAGTAAGTGGCGCAATCACAGTTAACTCAGGTGCAGCCGCTACTGCTATTGTAAACGGTGCATCAACTGGCGTTGGCAATATTGGTAGCACAACTACCACATTCAACACTGTGTTTGCCAAAGCAACCACAGCACAATACGCTGACTTGGCAGAGAACTACTCAGCAGATGCTCATTACGAGCCAGGTACGGTATTGGAGTTCGGTGGCAATCACGAAGTTACCGTCAGCAACACAGCAGGCAGTGCTACTGTGGCAGGTGTTGTGACAACAAATCCTGCTTACTTGATGAACAGTCACTTGCAAGCAGAACACGTGGCTGGCATTGCTTTGATGGGACGAGTTCCTGTCAAGGTCATTGGCACAGTGCGCAAAGGACAAATGATGGTGTCAGCAGGCAACGGTCATGCCATGGCCTGCACAACACCCACACTGGGCAGTGTAATTGGAAAAGCGTTGGAAGATTTCAACGGAGAGTCAGGCACAATTGAAGTTGTGGTTGGCAGACTATAAGGAAAACAAATGGCTTATTTGGGTAATACACCGCAGATTGGACAATATAGATACATGGACACGCCAGCGTTTGACGGCAGCCAAACTACATTTCCTATCACTGTGGCAGGCGTGGGGTTTGCTCCACCTACTGTTTATACAATGATGGTGAGCTTGAACAACGTGGTCAAGAATCCTGGAGTGGATTACAGTATTTCTGGATCCAATATAAGTTTTGTGACAGCACCGGCTGCACTGACCCCGTTCTTTGGCATCCTCATGGGCGACACACTATATACTGGCACACCCAGCGATAACACCGTATCCGACAGCAAGATTGTGAATGGCACAATCAGTTACAACAAGTTTTCAACGAACACACGAGCAACGTTGACAGCAAATCAAATCATATTTGGAGTTTAAGAAATGGCAAGACAAAGATTAAATAATTATGTGTTTACACCGGGAGTTAGCGGTGCTGGCACAATCAAAGTTCCTGGACGTTACAACCTAGAGGACTTTTTGGCCATCTACAACACCACAGATCAGATATCAATCTACAACTTTGGCGACACAGCACAAGGTGGAACAGTGGCATTCACTGCTACACCCACTGTAGATTTCCCCACAGCCTATGCAGGTGTGACCACACTGAGTCTAGACTGGGACACCAGTTTGATGAATGCCAACGACTTGTTGGCCATCTATGTTGAATACACCAGTTTAGAAACAATACCTTGGGCATTTGGTACAGACGCTATTGGTCGTGCTCGAGTATCAAATCCACAGTCACTAATTGACGCTGACTTTGAGTATGGTTTGCAAAACACCAAGTGGCAGAACGTGAGTACTATTCAAAATATTCCTGCGTTTTATGAGGATATTGGTGCAGACATCACAATCAATACCAATGGTTATGTTAGTTTGATTGCAGGTGATGATCCAATTACCAGCAATTCAGATACATCGGTTAGATTACAAAATCCAAGCACGCCTCAATGGGTGGCCAATGACTTTGCTTTGCTTGTTAGTCAGACACAGGGTAACACAACACCTTTTTACAGCAACTATCTAACAGCAAACATCAACAGTTCTGCAGAACGTACATTTACTGTGGCAAGCACCACAAACTTCAGTGCTGGCGACAATATTATTATTATTGGTAATCCAGGTACAGGAGGTACAACACTTGCAGTGGCCAACATTACCAGTACAGGCACAACCACAGTTAACTGTGCCAACGTAGCTGCCGCTGGTATTAGTGATGGTAGTTACATTATTGTGCAAACTAACACAGCTAACGTGTATGAGGTTATGGCAGTTACCAACGTTTCAACAAATGCGTTGACAGTTGTTCGTCAAGTTAATAACACAAATGCCAGCAGCGCCAACATCACAATTGGCAATCAAATTTATGCAGTAAGCAGTCTTGAAGTTGCACAAATTTATGAAGTTACCGACGGATCTACGTTGCAATTAACACGTGGATGGTACAATACTACTCCTGCTAATGCATTTGTAGCAGGGTCAGTATTCCAGAAACTCAGTGGCAACGTTGAATTGGTCAACATGAGTTCAGTCAACACTGCAGTCAATGGCACACAAACCATTGCTCGAGGACAATTTAATACTACCGCACTCACAGCAGCCGGTGCTGGATCACTAATGGTACGTATGACTGGTATTTTTAATGCCACAGGCAATGCTGAGATTCCACAAATTGCAGTTAATGCTGACGATCATGGCTTGGTTGCTACAGATTATGTGAGCAATCAAAATCAAGCCAACAGCAATGCTGAAGGTGTGAGTTATGTGTACTACGCCAACGACAACAACTTTGCCTACTACCCACCAAGAACTACTGGCACAGCAGTGGGATACCCACTTAATCAAATTGACTCAATTGTACGTCAAGCATTTCCATACACAGGTGCTGACCTTGATGTGTTAAGCATCACCAGCGATGGCGGCAATCCAAGCACTATCACAGTGACCACACGCTATGCCCATGGTCTTGTACCAGGCACTCCAGTAATTATAGCATTGACCGCAGGAACAAATGCGTCATATGCCACAGGCAGTTTCTTTGCCACAGCCGTGCCCAGCACAACTACATTTACATATCTGGCCAAAACAGGTGCGGCTGTGAGTGGTAGCATTCTTGGCACAGTAAACGTTCGTAGTAATGCTGTGTTCTTGCCCCGACCGTTTGACGGCGGTGTTATTCTTGGCCCAGGAACACCCACACGTGGTGCTAGTGCTGTGCGTCAAACTAAGAAATACTTCCGTTATCAATCTGGTAAAGGTATCTTGTTCACATCAGGTACAATGTTGCAACCGACATTTGACATTGTTGCCCTGGTAGCTTCTGGCACAGCAGCTGGTAGCAATATTACAGTGACCACAGACATTGAGCATGGACTTAACCCAGGCGCAGTGATTCAAATCAGCGGTGTAACCACTTCAGGATACAACGACACCGACTACACTGTGACCAGTATTGGCAGTGATGTGGCGTTTGTGGTTGAAGCACAAAACACTTTGGGTTCAGTAGCACCAGAACTGGGACAACAACCACGTATCAACGTAACATCATGGCACGGTGCTAGTATTCGTGCTGGTATCTTTGACGATCAAAACGGATTGTTCTGGGAAGACAGCGGCCAAAGTTTGAATGTTGTACAACGTTCAAGCACACAGCAACTGGCTGGATTTGTGTCCGTTGGAACAGGATCAAATTTGGTAACAGGTGACGGAACTTGCCGATTCCAGGATCAAATCAACAACGGCGACACAGTGGTTATTCAAGGTATGACACACACAGTGACATCAGTGCTGGACAACAACCGCATGACAGTGGTACCTACATATCGCGGTGTTGAAAACTTGACTCGTGTTAGAATGGCCTTGCGCAACGAAATTCGTGTGACACAGCCCAACTTCAACATTGACCCACTGGACGGAACAGGCGTGTCTGGTTACACTATTGATGCAACAAAGATGCAGATGTTGGGAGTTGAATATTCATGGTACGGTGCTGGTTATGTACAGTGGATGGTTCGTGGACAAGATGGTGCGTTTATCATGGCACATCGCAGACCAAACAACAACTTGAACAACGAAGCTTACATGCGTTCGGGTAACTTGCCAGGCCGCTACGAAGCCATCAACGAAACCCCTGTATCGAGTTTAGATGGTGCTATTACTGATATTCAAACAACCATCCCGTTGCGTGACGCTACATTCTATCCAAACGCAAGTGTAACATATCCTGTATTCTGTATGATTGATTCAGAAATGATCAAGTATTCAGGCAAAGCAGGCAACACACTGACAGGCGTTACTCGTGCTGCCACATTCACACAGTGGACTGATGGTGCCAGTCGTAGCTTTACGTCCAGTGCGGCTACAGCACACTCAGACAACACTGGTGTTATTCTAGTGTCAAACACATGTACTCCACTGGTCAACCACTGGGGTTCAGCAGTAATCATGGACGGACAGTTTGACGCTGACGAAGGTTACCAGTTTACATTCAACCGTACCAACTATGGTTTACCAGGTGTGATTGGACAAAAGCAAACGGTATTCGTTATGCGACTGAGTCCTAGTGTAAGTAACGGTATTATTGGTAATCTAGGCGAGCGTGAACTGATCAATCGTGCGCAGTTGACTCTGGCCAACATGACTGTTCAGGTAAGCGCCGGACGCTATTTGGTTGAAGGTATTTTGAATCCCTCCAACATTGATGCTACCAATACAACCTTCTCAGGACTCAACAACATTGGTGGTGGATTCCAACCTAGCTTCTCGCAGTTCTCAACTTCTCCACGTTACAACGGTGAAACCACAGGTGGTGTGACATCATCACTGTTTGGATCCACAGGTGGCTTCAGCAAGTCGGGAACCAAAGCCACATTCTCTGGTACTGCTATTAGAACTTTTGCTGGCTTGAGCCTGACCAACGTGTCGAGTTCAGGATCTTCAGCCAACGTTACTGTGCAGTTGACACCAACAGGTACAACATACACCAACTCAACCACACAGATCACAATTCAGAACGCAGGTACAGGATACGCTGTGGGTGATACTGTGAAGATTCTAGGTAATACTGTAGGCGGGTCAACACCACTAAACGACTTGAACCTAACTATTGCAGCTATTACAACTGAGATTGTGGGCGGAGAACGCTTGTTTGCTATTCCAATCTCCACAACCAATGCTGGTGTGTTGGACTTGAGTTCAGTCAAACAGATTGGTACCAGTGCTGTGCCAGGAACTGGCGTGTATCCAGATGGTCCAGAGTTGCTGGCTATTCAGGTCACTGCGCTAACAACACAATCAAGCCCAGTGGGTGAAGTGCAGTTGCAGTTCCAGGAATCACAGGCTTAACATCAACGAGCAAGGTCCTGCTCCACACGCAGGATCTTGTCTTGTACAGCTTCCATATTCACAGTTGACCACAAGCCAGGGTGCATGGGTCTTGGCCATGTGCCTGAGTCTATCCAGGCATAGCCCAGGTGTTCATCATTGAGCACAGGCACAAACTCTGCATCTACCACACAAACAAATGTGTGATACACAAAGTCTCCATCTGCTGATGTGAATTTTTCTATGGGAATTAGTTTTTGGTAGACAGGAAAGCTGCCAAGTTCTTCAATACACTCACGCTCCATGCCACCTAGTAGTGTTTCGCCTGCCTCTACTTTACCACCTGGCAATCCCCATGCGCCAGGGTGTTTGACATCGTTTCTCAACAGATACAAATATCTAGCCGTTTGATTGCTACGGAACCAAACGCCAACAGCGTTTACAGGACCAGACTCCAGTCCCCTCCGGGATACACTCCTTGATAGCTTTTTATCCATTCTGCGCCTGTCCATTTGTATTGTATTGAAGTTGTTAAATTTGTAACAAACTGTATTTCAGTCTGTGTGTCTGCAATGAATTTCACATCCCATCTTGCCCCGTCGTACTCAATGATGTCATTGGCACTGGCCACCAGCGGACGACCGTTTGCTCCTGTCCATGCTGTGGCAGGACTAGTATTGTCACCAGATCCAGTGGCTTCGGTCAACAGGTATCGTTGTCCTGTGGCCGCTGCCGGTAATCCTTGACCAGGACCACTTGCTAATGGATTTATCACTGCGTTGATGGCTGGCAAACTATTCTGAGGTGCAGTGTCTGCATCAATGTTGAATATTAAAAATCTTTCATCATTTGGGTTTACTGCAATGGTACCAATAACTTGACTTCCGTCATCTTGATCCAATCTAATTTGACTGATGCCCGGACGCAGTACACCATACATGCCAATCACAGCTGGCCACAACAGCGTACTGTCGCTCACAATAGTGGTGGCAGCCAGCTCATCGTTTGTGGGCTCTTGTACTATTAGTTGTTGTTGCAAGCATTGTATTTGATTGCCAATCACAACCACAGCATAGTTGTAAGGTGTGATTTTTTGTCTTGTGCCCAGCAACAGGTCGTTGTTGATGATGGCATCCACAAAGTCTCCTTGTGCGTCATACATGCTGGCAATCACACGTTCAATAATACCCAGCTTCTTGACCTTGGCAGGTGAACTGATCCAAATGGGCAAGTTGAATCGCAGGGTACAAATGTCAATGGGATTTTCTGTACCAATAGGTATAGTACGACTGGTCCATTGTGTTGATTCAAGCTCGACTACACTGAGTGATGTCCAGTCCAAGAAGTTATCTGTGCTTTGCACTTCCAGCGCAGGATTAAACAAGGTGAGAATCTGTTCCAAGATTTGAAACTTTTGATTGGTGTTAGAAGTCCAAATGTCCAGAGTAATGGTTAACTTGTAAGGTACAGGCATCAAGCGTTCAACAGTGAATGCATTGCCCTGTGTGGTTTCATAAGTTTCTGTGTCCGGATCGTATGTGCGTTGACGAATAGTGCGTTTGCTCACATGGTATGGCTCTTGCATTCTGGGACGATCGTAATCCAGTCCTGAAATGTAAAACGTCATCATGGGCGTTGCAGGCAAGAAGTTTGCGGAGTTTTCTTGTATGATTGTTTGTGCATTACGACTTGCATCACCATATCGCACAGGAACTCTTAGCAATGCAGCCGCATCAGAGTTTTCTTGGCGCCCGTATTCAACTTGGAAGCCAGAAAAGATTCTGGTAAACTGTAATAGAAAGCGACGTATTTGTTCGTCGTAAAAGAATTGTTGCATTGTTTAACTCGATCTTTGTCCAGGTCTTGTGTCTGGGTAAGGATTAGGAGGCTTGTTGCCGTTGTCATCACCATTGTCTGCTCTGGGCTTGAGAATTTCACTCAAGCTCTGACGACTTGGAATATTACCCATGTCTGTTGTTTTCACTGTGTATGTATTGTTCACGAAGCTCGAGCGTAAAGTATTGTTGTTGCTGCCATTGTTGAGATCAGTACGAACATTGTCTTCAATGCGGGTCCAACGTGTGCCGGAATAACGGAACAAACGATTAGGGAAGTAATCCAACCGCAATGCATAGTCGCCTACTGAAGGATTGTCTGGGAATGACACACCAGCACTAGTTGGGAATCCATTAGGTGGAATACCATCTCCGGTCAAGTAGCCAGCAGTGTATCCGTCTGTGTCAGGAGTTAAATTCATACCACCCTCAGTGCCGTCTACAGTTGTGGCACCGTCTGTGGTCAGCCCCACAGGATTAGCAGGCTGCCCATCTAGTGTTGTTGGTACCACGTACATCTTGGTAGCATCGTAACCAGACTTGGGAACTTCAACATCGGCTTGCGTAAGAATAGCATCGTTGATCTGTTGATCTTTGGTGCGAGTACTCATCAACTCGCTCTCAGTACCTGGTGTATATTCACGCCAATAAGTAGTGTTGGTTATGTCTGTGCCTGCAGGAACATTTACTCTAGCCTGGTAGTACACGTTGCCTTGGTTCACAATATCGCCAGCAGGATAGAAGTTGTCATTGTCCCAGATAGTAGATTTGACCATGGGCTTTTTAAGAACATCTTTGTATTCTTGAGCATTGGTCAACGGAGTAGCTTTTACTCGCCACAAGTGCGGCAACCAAGTTTGACTAAAACCTTCAGACGCAAATGCCGCATCCTGAATCACATAGTATTTGGGCAGTGCCTCAGGAATGTTTGAGTTCAACGGATAATAATCTTTTAAGTTGGGCAGTTCCAACACATCGCCCACCATGAGTTTGCGTTGAAACACGTCAATCATGTTGTTGTAGTGGAAGGTAATAAACAAGGTATCGTTGTTTAGGAATAGGCCAAACTGGCTCAAGTCAAAGTCCACGTCTTGAGCATTGTAAACACCACGCATGACATAGATGTCTTGATCGTAAATTCTATCACGGTTCTCCAGCAACAGCAAGTCTTGAATGTTTAATGGACTTAGCTCATCATATACAGGTTGAGTAGCGTCTGCGTTGCCAGAAAATGCTGAATCCTCTCCGCCAGTTTCTGGACCCATGTATTTGTGAACATAGATATCTACCCCTCCAACAGTGTACATTTCTCGGATGGTACGATCCAAAAATTGGTAGTCGCGGGTTCGATTGGGGCGGTATAGGCTTAGGCGTGGCATAGTGTTATTTATAGCATTCTGGTTGACCATTAATTCCCGTTTTGCTATAATTAGGGCTTGACAACACAAAGGAGCCACCATGCTTACAGATGCACAAAGCGCACAAATTAATAATACTGAAGTATACACTTTAGATTATGAGGCAGAAGCCATGCAAAGCTACAGGGACACAGGCGAGGACCTAATGGACGAGCTTGAGGTACGTGCTACTAATGTTATTTTGGAACAAACCGCCTGGGACGCTCGCGAGGATTTGGGCGGCATTACAGTTTACTTCCGAGATAGTACTTTAGTAGCATTCTACGACTACGAGCAGTTTCGAGGTACTGTGTTCTAAAAACAACACATATAGCAGAGATTGACACCTAAATCAATCTCTGCTATAATACATACTTAACCACTCTAGGAGTATGTTATGAAAGCCGTTAACTTTTTAACAAAGTACACAGGTCCAAAGGGTAAGGGGTTTATACAACCCTACGACAAAGTAAAAGCTACAGAAAAGTGGGTGGAGTATGCTCTTGACATTGTGGACATGAGCCGTATAATAATGACAGTGGACTTCGACACAAAATGGAAACTAGCAGAGGCACTGGAAGTGGCAGAACGCAAAAAAGCCTGGATGTACAAGCACAAGAATTTTGACGTTAAACGTGCCGCCAAACTATTTGACGCTGTTAAACACCTGCCCAAAACTAAGTAAGGAACAATATGATCGCAACAAAACCCGTCAAACCCCTAAATCCACGTAGTGCGGATACCAATGCCATGGGCATGGAGCCTACATGGCGAGTGCAACCTACAGAAGGCCGTGTCAGTGCCTTTAGTCATGCGTTCTCGTGGTACAACTACTTTTATGGTAAAAAAGATGCCCGTGAGATGATTGTAAATTATCTGGAAACACATGGTCGTAAGGACGACGTTCGCACGCTCAAACGCATTCCAGACAGCTCAATCCGACTCACCACAGGTTGGCTGTGCCGTATGAGCATGGTGGGACTAGAACTTACTGAGCACGAGCAGATCAAATTGGATAACTTGCTAAAAGAGATACTAGAATCCAAACAAGATGAAGAGGTAGCAGAAGTACCTGTTGATGATTCAGTGCCAAAAATCACCATCCAGGATCGCCTGCGTGAGAAGGTGTCAGAATGTGCAGGCGAGTTAGACGGCTTGTTTGACGACTTCATTGCGTCAGGAGCCAAACTCAACGCAGACTACAAACCCGTGGTGCTCATGCGTAGCCTAAACATTGCCCCACAAATGGTAAACGACATCAAGCAAATCTGGACCCGTAAACTCACAGAGTTTGATGAGGCAGTAGCAGGCAAAGATGCGGACTTGACACAGGGCTACAACTATCTAACCAAAATACAGTTAAAGAATTGCGTAAAGTTCTGTGAGCTTGTGATTTCGGACTGTGGCGCCTATGTGCAGATTAAAAAGGTCGAGCGCAAGCCTCGTGCAGTCAAGGCAGTGAGCCCAGAAAAACGTGCCGCAAAGTTCAAGTGTATTACGGAATTTGCAGAGCTCAAGCTCAAAGGCTTGCCAGCCGCAAGTTTAGTGGACAAGGCAGAAGCCTGGTTGTATGACACCAAAAAACGCAAGCTAATCCATATTGTTGCTGACAGTCATGCACAGGCATTTACTGTAAAAAGCAACGCTATCATTGGATTTAGTACAGTTGAGAGTCAGCAAAAAACTGTGCGCAAGCCAGCAGAAATTCTTAAAGCAATGGGTGCCGCAGGCAAGCCGGCCGCAAGGAAGATCTACAAGGACTTGACCACTACAGAAACCCCGTTTAACGGACGTGGTACAGAGAACTTGATCATCCTTAAAAGTTGGTAAATAAAGGGGACGGAGTCCCCCAATGGCAGAACAGCAACAGAACTCGCTTGAGACACTCAAGCAAAACTTAGTAGAATACGTAAAACTCCAACTTGGTGATCAGATTGTTGACATCGAGTTGGATCCTGCTCACTACGAAGCCGCCTATCAAAAAACCATAGGCACTTACCGCCAACGGGCCAGCAATGCCTATGAGGAAAGCTACAACTTTATGGAACTGGTCAAAGATGTCAACATCTACCAGTTGCCACAAGAGGTAGTAAGTGTACGACAGGTATTCCGTAGAACGTTTGGTGATGCTACAGGTCCGTTTGCATCAAACTTTGATCCGTTTGCACAGGCCAGTTTGAATGTGTACCTAATGAACTTCAACGTAGCAGGCGGCCTTGCCACATACGACTTTTATTCACAGTATGTAGAACTAGCCGCACGTATGTTTGGCGGGTACATGAACTACACCTATAACCAGGTCACAAAGAAAATTCAATTGATTCGTGACCCAAAAGGCACTGGAGAAAATGTGCTACTTTGGACATACAATCTCAAACCAGAAATCAACTTGCTACAGGACTTCCAAATCAGCCAATGGATCAAGGACTACATGGTGGCCAACTCTAAAATGATTATTGGTGAAGCACGTGAGAAGTTTGGCTCAATTGCAGGACCACAAGGCGGCGGTACCCTAAACGGTGCCGCAATGAAAGCAGAAGCCAAAGAAGCTATCATTGCATTAGAAGACCAGCTCAAGAACTATGTGGATGCAAGCCAACCACTTACCTGGGTAATCGGTTAAACGTCTATTGATCAACATCTAGACTTGTGTTACAATAACACATGGACTTGATGATCGACTTAGAAGGGCTTGCTACAGGCCCGGATACTACAATACTAACTATTGCGGCCCAGAGCTTTGACCCGTTTGGACAAGGACATTCTGGCCAGAGTTACTATGCTAGAGTCACATTAGAAAGCCAAGAAGACCGTGCTATTGATCAAGGCACAATTGAATGGTGGGCCACACAACCTGCTGTGGTTCGAGACGAAGCGTTCAACGAACAAGGCCGTATTCCTCTAGATCAAGCATTAGATGGGCTAGGCCGGCTGATTTGGCACTCCAACAGAATCTGGGCACAAGGTCCCACTTACGACATGAACATTCTTGAGCATGCTTACAAGAGCTATCACAAGCCATTGCCTTGGAAGTACTACATGGTGCGTGATAGCCGTACTGTATTCTCGTTATGGCCTGATCAGCCTATCCCGCCTACTAGTCATCATGCGCTAGAAGATTGCCGCAGACAAATTGGCATGCTACAGCGCACACTAGATCATCTCAACGTAACCTCCTTAAAATGACACTTCCAAAACTGCTGATTATTGGCAATGCTCGACACGGCAAAGATACTGTGTGTGATATTCTGCGTGAAGAATTTGGTTATAGTTTTCGCTCTAGTTCAGACTTTTGTGCTGAAAAGTTTATCTATGCAGAGTTGAAATCCAAGTATGCATACACCAGCTACGAACAGTGTTTTGAGGATCGGCACAATCATCGATCAGAATGGTACGATATGATTCATGCTTACTGTAAAGACGATTATGCTAGACTAGGTAGAGAAATTTTTGCTGAAAATTCAATCTACTGCGGACTGCGCAACAAGAGTGAGTTCCATGCCATGCGGAATACTCAAGTATTTGATTTTGCTGTTTGGGTAGATCGTAGTGATCACTTGCCTGCAGAAGATCGTTCTAGTATGAGCCTGGAAATTTGGATGGCAGACTATGTGATCGATAACAACGGAACACTTGAAGATCTCAAACGCAACACCCGTGAATTGATGTCTACACTGTTATATAAATATTCCTTTAAGGAATCCTCTTGATAGTATTGTTTAACGACAGCCCAGACCCTCCAATTAGATCCCTCGGAGTTTATAGGATAGCCACAGAATTAAGAAGACATGGCGTAGAAGTAGAAGTTATTGATTTTTTGTCACACTGGGATCAGTCTGTACTAATGAGATACTTAGACACTATTACAGACATTGACTGGTGGGGATTTAGTACCAAGTTTTTTCCGCCCACATACAACTCTGAAAACTTTGCTGGCCAGGCTACTTTTCGCAACAATGAATGGACGTTTGACAATCACAATGCTGGTTTTATGACTGAACTGTCAAACAAAGATGAAGCATTGTTAATTAACTACATAAAAAAACGTCAAGGTACAATTGTAGTTGGCGGCCCCAATGCTGAGATAATTCAACACATGCCAGTGAACATTGACATCATATGTGCTGGGTATTCAGATCTAGCAGTAATGGCTGTACACAATCATATTGTGCAAGACAGCAATTTAATTTATACAGAATTCAATGACAAAAAATATGTAGATGCTGACAAACACTATGCGGTTCAATTGTTAAACAATCTAACAACAGAATATGCTGAATCAGATTTTGTAACTGACGACTGGGTGTTGCCGGTTGAAATAGGCAGGGGTTGCATTTTTCAGTGTGCGTTTTGCGAATTTGATCACCTGGGCAAAAAGCCTGGCACCTACATTCGTCCCAAGGAAGAAATCAAGCAAGATATACTGTACAGGTACAATACATTTGGCGTAAAAAAGTTCATGTTTGTTGATGATACATTCAATGACAGTTTGGAAAAAATGTATTTGATTAGAGATATTCGACAAGAAACTGGCATAGATTTTGAATTTTGGAGTTATTGTCGAGTTGATCTTTTGGCAGCAAATCCTGAGCAGGTGGATCTTATTCCAGAGATTGGATGGAAATCATTTACCATTGGTATTGAAACATTCAATCGTGCCAGCGGAAAAGCTGTGGGCAAAGGAGCAGATCCTGAAAAACTCAAACACTTTTTGATTGCACTTAAACAACGATTTCCTGAACTCAGACTACAAGTCAATATCATTGTGGGATTACCACACGACACTGAAGACACCATTAGAGAAACTGCAGAGTGGTTTTTGGCCAATCCAGATATTGCTGAGTACGCTAAATTTGCCACATTGAGAATTAAAAACCCACAAGGTCTTACCAAGAACATTAGTAAAATAAGCAAAGATCCTGAAAAGTACGGGTACAAAATATTAGATGGAAAACAGTTTGATGTGTTTAGATGGACAACTCCTTACTTGAACACCAACTCTGCTCAACAACTAGTAGAAAAATACAATCCAATGTTGGGTGCAGTACGGCCCAGATACGATCATGTCACTGCACTTAGCAATCAATCTTATTTTATCAAAGACAAGTTGTATATAATTCAGGATTATATTTCAAAAAAATTACACTATCGAAACGTTTAACAATCAGGATTAAGATCTCCGGGCTTCCATGGTAAATCGCTCTTGGCCACAGCTTCAACACAGTTGCGGCAAATACACTTTAGATTTTTAACTCCTACATTGTTTAGGTTGCCATCTACGTGATACACTAGAATCTGGCTGGAGTATCGTGCAATAAACCCGCAACGATCACAGGTCATTTTTTTCTTGAATCCCGTAGATTCCCAGCGGGGTTTTCTTGTTTTTATACTGCGATTTTTTCTTGTGCAACTATCACACCGACCACGATAGTGTGTAACACCATTGCGTGTGTAGTTCACAGCACAAGGACGTTGATTACAAGCAGGGCAAATGGGTCTCATACGGTATTTAGCGACAGGACCTTTGCCAAAGGGCACCGTAACACCGCCTTTTTTGAATATACCTATAAATATTGTATCTTGAAAAGGAATTGACCATGGCTCTAGTATCACCAGGCGTAGAAGTAACAGTAATTGACGAGAGTCAATATATCCCTTCCGCTGTTAACACAGTACCGTATTTTTTAATCGCTACTGCACAGAACAAAGTAAGTTCAGACGGCGTGACAGTTGCCGCTGGAACATTGGCAGCTAATGCTAATAAGACGTATCTAATCACAAGTCAGCGAGACTTGGCCGCCACATTTGGCGTGCCATTCTTCTATCAGACCACAACAGGTACACCAATCAACGGCTACGAACTCAACGAGTACGGCTTGTTGGCAGCGTACAGTTCATTGGGTATTACAAATCGTTGTTATGTACAACGTGCCAATATTGACTTGTCAGAATTAACTGCCAGCTTGGTTCGTCCAACAGGCAACCCCAATGACGGTGATTACTGGTTAGACACATCCACAAGTGTTTGGGGCATCCAGGAGTGGAATCAAACAACCAACACATTCACAGTAAAAACTCCCATTGTTATCACAGACACTGCAGATGTTGTTAACTTTAGCGCCGGCAATTACACACCAAATGCTGACATAGGCAGCATTGGCGATTACGCAATCTCTGCAGTAGCTACGTCAAACCCTGGCTACTACAAAAATGCATCAAATGCCTGGGTATTAGTTGGTGGAGATGCGTGGAAAGCGTCTTGGCCTACAATTACTGGAACAGGAACTCCTACTAGCCTTACTGCTGGTAACATTATTGTGATCAATGGCACTACTGTTACTGTTTCTGCTACCAACACATTGGCTCAGCTGTCTACCGATATCAATGCCGCTGCAATTCCAGGAGTTACTTCGTCAGTTGTATCAAGCAAATTACAACTAACTGCAAACAGCCTCACAACCCCTGACATTAGTAGCTTGGTTGGCGGTGCAATTGATATTGATATTACTAGTACATCTGCATTGTTACTAGCTCTTGGCATCCCTGCCGGCGTGTACTACGCACCAACATACTTGCCTTCATACAGTTATCAAGCACCTCGCTGGGCAGTGGGACAACCGGTTACTGCAACTAACTGGCCATCTCCTACAGGCTCTGTATGGAACAACATGAGTCCTGCCAACAGCGGTGTATCTCTTAAAGTTAAGAAATATAGTTCAGCATTGGGCACGTTTGTCAGTCAAACAACAGGCACTTACAGCAACCCCACAGCGGCAATTTATGCACTAGATCCCACAGGCGGCGGAAAAAATATTCCAGTTGGTACTACGGTTGCAATCTGGGACGCTATATCTTATGGTGGCGCAGATCCATACATGGCCTTGGAAATTATTGAGCGTAGCTCACTTGGACCTACTGTAATCACTGGATCTACAAATACACCTGGACCGTTTGTAAATGGCACCACTTTCCGCATCACAGGAAGTCAGACAGATGGTACTAGCCAAGGGGCCAACGTAACTATAAACGGTACAAATACTGCTGCTTTTATTACAGCGGTAAGCTCGGCCAACATCACCAACGTCAGCGCCAGTGTAAACTCATCTGGAGCAATTGTGATGACTCACTCCACTGGTGGTAACATGAGTCTGCAAAACCTTACTGGAACTCCTGTAACTTTAGCTGGATTCACAGTTGACACCCCTGGATGCAGACCAGCATTTAGAACAGCAAACGCTATTGCGTTGACAAATTGGCAGTCAACCCCAGAGTTTACCTACACTGCTAGTACCACAGCACCTGATCAAGACCCAGCAGATGGTCGATTGTGGTATTACAGCACAGTAAGTGATGCAGATATCTTGATTCAAAACGATGGTGAATGGGTTGGATATAGAACTGTTAACCCAGATGTACGTGGGTTTGATTTAACTGAAACAGACCCTGCAGGACCACTGATTGCTGCCACTGCTCCTATTGAACAAAGTGATGGCACTGCATTAGTATATGGCGACTTGTGGATTGACACCAGCGACCTAGAAAATTATCCTAAACTATATCGTTGGGAATTAGTAACTGGTGTTGCACAGTGGGTGGAAGTTGACACTACTGATCAAGTCACACAAAACGGTATCTTGTTTGCAGATGCACGTTGGGCCGGCAATGGCACAACTGACCCTGTGATGGATCCTTTCCCAACCATTGAAAGTTTGTTGACTAGCAGTTACCTGGACCTAGATGCTCCTAACCCAGATCTATATCCTGAAGGCATGTTGTTGTTTAACACACGTCGGTCAGGATACAATGTCAAGAGCTTCCAAAGTGATTACTTCAATGCCGAATCATATCCTGATGACACATTGCCAACAGTCAAGAGCACTTGGCTCACAGCTAGTGGTAACCGCGATGATGGTGCCATGTGGTCTGGTCGCCAAGCCCAACGTCAGTTGATTGTGCAAGCCATGAAAGCAGGTATTGACACCAGCGAAGCAGCACGTGAAGAACAAAATCAGTTCAGCTTGATCGCTGCCACAGCTTATCCAGAGTTGATTCCTAACATGGTTGCACTCAGCAATGAGCGCAACAACACATTGTTTGTAGTGGGCGACACGCCAATGCGCTTGCCTGCAACAGGTACAGATCTTGCCGCCTGGGCCACAAACAACGGTGGGCTAGGTTTCCGAACAGAAGACGGCTTAGTAACCGCTAGCCAGTACTTGGGTACATTCTACCCCAGCTGCCAGACTACAGACTTGTCAGGCAACACAGTGGTAACAGCACCAAGTCACATGATGATGCGTACTATTATCCGCAGTGATGCAGTGAGCTATCCATGGCTAGCACCTGCTGGTACACGTCGTGGTGTTGTTGACAATGCTATTGCTATTGGTTATATTGATGCAGCCACTGGTGAATTCCAGCAGTTGAACATGGGACAAGGTCTACGTGATGTGTTGTATGAAAACGACATCAACCCAATTACCTTCATCCCAGGTGTGGGTATTGTTAACTTTGGTAACAAGACCACAACAAGTATTACCAGCGCACTGGATCGTATCAACGTTAGCCGACTGGTTGCGTTCTTGCGTGGTAGACTTGAAGAGATTGGCAAACTGTATTTGTTTGAACCCAATGACGATATTACTCGTGCTGAAATCACCAACACAGTCAACAGCTTGATGATTGACTTGGTGGCCAAGCGTGGTATCTATGACTACTTGGTGGTTTGTGACTTGAGTAACAATACTCCAGCACGTATTGACCGCAACGAGTTGTGGCTGGATATTGCTATTGAACCAGTGAAAGCAGTGGAGTTTATCTACATTCCATTGCGTATCAAGAACACTGGCGAAATCTCAGGACAAGCATCCTAATGAAAACGGTGGGTGATTTTTCACCCACCATTTCAGGTAAATAAAAGTAACAGGAGATACCAACAAAATGGCAAGTTCATCACTATCAAGAATGTCAGTTCCACTGGGTGGCCAGGCTGATCAGGGCTTGTTGATGCCCAAACTCAAATATCGCTTCCGTGTGTTTTTTGAGAACTTTGGCGCCAGCGCAAGCCCTACTACTGAATTAACAAAACAGGTAATGACTTTCAACAGACCTAACCTGAGCTTTGAAGACATTACTATACCAATCTACAACTCAACATTGAAGTTGGCTGGTAAACCTACATGGGCCGACGTTGCTTGCGAAATTCGTGACGACGCATCTGGCTCAGTGAGCAAATTGGTTGGATCTCAACTGCAGAAGCAAATGGACTTCCTGGAAATGGCTTCAGCTAGTGCCGGTATTGACTACAAATTCTTAACACGTTTGGAAATTCTAGACGGGGGCAATGGCTCTGCTGAACCTACAGTTCTTGAAACTTGGGAATTGTATGGTTGCTACTTGAAGTCAGCAGACTACGGACAATTGAGTTACGCTGACAGTCAAGTTGTTTCAATCACCCTGTCTATTGCTTACGATAATGCCAACCAAATCCCATCTGGATCTAACGGTGCTGGTGTTGGTGGTGCTATTGGTCGAACACTAGGTGACGTTGTGACAGGTGCTGGTGCAGCCAGCTAATAAACTGGCTAATAACTAATGTCATCGTCATTAGCATCATTTGGTCAGCAAATCTTCAAAGGATTTAGCGCAGTAGATGGTTTGCGTGGTTACGATCACGCAAATCGCGTTTTTACTCCCAACGGTTACGAACTCAAACCACGATTTAAGTTTTTATTTCATGTGGCATTCACAATCAACTCAGCAGTAATTCCTAAAATACGTGGTGCAGTTGGCCTCCAAGATATTGCCAATCTCAGCTTGGTGGTCAAAACAGTTGACTTGCCCAAGTATACTATTGCCACAGAAACACTCAATCAGTACAATCGTAAACGTGTGATTCAAACCAAGATCAATTATGATCCTGTAAACATTACATTCCACGATGACGGATCGGATCTAGTGCGTAACATGTGGTACAACTACTACAGCTATTACTACAAAGATGCCAGCCAAGCCTATGGCTCTACCAACAACAACAATGGCAGCATGGGCGCAGAAGGCAACGGTACCAAAGGGTTTGGCTATAACGGCCGAGACATTTACAATCAAGACCGCATGGGCGGAGTTAACGACTGGGGCTATATTGGCGAGGCAATTGACGACGGCACAGTGAGCTCATCAGGCAAGCCTCCGTTCTTCTCAGACATTAGAATTTTTGGATTTGATTATCAGCACAAGTTTGCTGAGTATATCTTGATCAACCCGTTGATTTCAAACTGGGCACATGACACCTATGACTACAGTCAAGGCAACGGACTCATGCAACACTCCATGACCATTGCTTACGAAACAGTAAAATACAAGCAAGGTGCACCCAACAAGTCTGCTCCGGGCTTTGCTAATCCAGCACACTATGACACTACGCCAAGTCCATTGGCTCGCCCTGGTACCACAGCTACTATTTTAGGCCAAGGCGGCATATTAGATGTTGCTGGAGGTATTTCTAGCGACCTGCAGTCAGGTTCTGTACTGGGCTTGATTGGCGCGGCACAAAAAGCCAGCACAGCTTACAATACATTCAAAGGCAAAAATCTCAAGAGTATTGTCAAATCAGAAGCCACTGCAATTGGTACACAAGTGATTGTGGGCGCATTACCCGGCGCCATTCGCAGTGTGGCCAACAAAGCTGATGGCGTGTTCTTCCCAACAGCGACCGCGGCTCGTAATCAAGCCACAGTGAATCAAATCAACCAAGGACAAATTGCAGGCGGTGGTGTATGAGCACAGTAAATTATACCAACTATAACAAAGACCTAACTGTTAGAGTTTTTGACAGTTTTTACAACTACGATGTTAACGTTCCTGCTGATGAGTACGACATTGTGTATTCGTATTTTCGCAGTGTAATGGCCACAGCCCGTATTGCCGGCAACTTCACAGTGAGTTTGTTTAGAGTAGCAGAAGAAACTCGTGTTCCGGCACTGACGTTGTTAGACGCAATGAAAGGCCAAACAGGATTGAATCTCACAGCAAGCCTGGCCTACTATCTTAATTCAATCCGTAGCCGCGCTACCTTGCTGGGTATCAACGCCAGCACAGTTCCCAATCAATACGCAGCCAGACTAGTACTACAATGAGTCGTTGGGCACAAGGTCAATACGTTGTTCTAAATCCAGAAAAGTATGTGGGCAAAGGCACACCCAGATATCGATCAGGGTGGGAACACAGTTTTATGCGTTTTTGTGACACCAATGACAATGTACTCCAGTGGGCCAGCGAAAGTATTGCTATTCCCTATATGAATCCTGTGACAGGCAAGAAAAGCAATTACGTGCCTGACTTCCTGATCACATACCGCCAAAAAAACAACACAGTTCGAGCAGAATTGATTGAGATCAAACCCAAAAAACAAAGTGTGATTGAAAGCAAAATGAGCAGCCGCGACCGTGCTGTAGTGGCTGTTAACTATGCCAAATGGGCAGCCGCTCAGAAGTGGTGTGCCCGCCAGGGGCTAGCGTTTAGAGTAATCACCGAAAACGATATGTTTGCCAATGGTCGTAACTGACCCATAAATATCCGCATGACGCGGAAAATATATCTTTATAAAAAGACTCACAATGTAACAGGATTGCAATACCTTGGCAAGACTGTTTCTATTGATCCTTACACATACCCAGGCTCGGGCATATACTGGTCTAGACATTTAGAAGTACATGGAAACAATGTTGCTACAGAAATACTTCGCGAATGCCAATCAGAAGATGAACTTAAAGAGTGGGGATTGTATTACAGCAAACTCTGGAATGTAGCAGAAAGCGATCAGTGGGCAAATTTAATAGAAGAAGCAGGCCCCGGGGGAGCATGGTCGGTTGAGTCAAAACAAAAATTAAGCAACACTAAAAAGCAAGAGCTAGCAAAATTAACTCCCGAAGAAAAAACAGCAAGAATGAAAAATTCTTGCTGTGCCCCAGACAGTTATACCCCTGAACGAATCGCTAATATGAAAAAGGGCATGACTGGTAAAAAGAAAACTAAAACACCTAAGCTGTTGGCTGCAATCGAAGCAAGAAAAGAACGAAGCATACAAACTATGCTCAAAGCCGCAGACAACCACCGTGGAAAAACCTGGAAACTTATTGATGGCAAACGAGTGTGGCTAACAAAGGAGATGTTATGACCAGAAAGTTAGAGGAGTTGTTTGACCTACCATCTTCTGTTGAAATTGAAACAGAAAATGAAATCCCTACCATTGCAGAAACACGGGCGCAACTGGCTGTGATAGATGATGCCATTGACAAGATTGATTCAGCATTGCCGGCAGTGCGAGATCTTGACGCCAGTGATGGCGAGATGGATGAACTTGCAGACTTGGCCAAGGACAGCTACAAAGATCTCATGGATCTTGGCATGCAGGTAGACTCACGCTTTGCCAGTGAGATATTCAATGTAGCAGGCACCATGCTAGGCCATGCCATTACAGCTAAAACAGCCAAAATGAACAAGAAACTCAAGGTTATTGATCTACAGTTGAAGAAAATGCGACTGGATCAACAGACACCCGAGGAACAACAACTAGCCACAGCACAAGGACAAGTGTTGAATCGCAACGATTTATTGGAACGTTTGCTCAAGGGTAAAGACCAAAATAACGGAAAAGTATAAATATACAATAGGATACTGACATGAAACCATTTGCAAAATATCTCGCAGAAAGTGAACGTACATATCAATACCGCATCAAAGTGGTAGGTGATATTCCCCCAGGCTTCTTCAAATCATTTGAAGAAAAAATGGATCAATTTGACGTTGTCAAAATGTCAACTCCCAAGAGCACCCCTGTACGTGCTGTGATTCCTGACTTTCCTGCTTTCCCCAATCAATCTGTCACAAGAGTTGATGTAGAGTTCAAGTACCCTGCTATTGAACCACAGATTAAACAAATTGCTAGATTATTGGGACTAGACGAAAATCGTATTGTGATGATGACCACACCTTACGAAGAAAGTCTTGACGTAGAGTCAGTAAAGATTACAGATCAAAACAAAGATCTATTAGACGATCCTGACTATCCAGCAGATGACAAAATGCAAAAGGATCTCAAGAAAGATTATTCTGCAGACCCATACAACCATGTGGTGTTGAAGAATGCCTATCGTTCTAATTTCACAGTAGCCGGCGGCAAAACTCCTCCTGCTAAAACTTCTAATGATTTGCCAATGGGCACAACCAGCCCAATGACCAATATCAAGAGACAACCCAAGCCTGCAACTGGCGCCAAACCAAGAGGATAACCCAATGACATTTTTCTATGACTTAAACAAACGCCTGGCTGCTGTCAACGACGCACCAGAATCCAAACAACTCAACGAGCGTGACATGAGTCGTGCTGCCAAAGGCTACGAAAAGTACGGTAAACAAGGCATGGAAGCCTTGGCCAAGGCTGGTCGTGAAGGCAAGGCGTTGGACCCTATTCGTAAAAAGTATGACAAGTATGACAATGAAGTAGACGAAGGTGCTTATCAAGGCGGTCCAGACAAGAGTCAGATCCCTGCTGTGAATCGTCCTGGCAACAGAATGACCTTGCAAGACCTAGACAAAGAGCGCACACAGAGCCCTACTAGTCCTGAAGGATTAAAACGTGCTCAACAACGCTTGGGTCAACAAAGTCCTATCAAAGAAAAAATGAATCCTGCCAAGGCCAAGAGTTTTGCTGCCTTAGCACCGCCAAAAGACAAGATTACTTTTGCCGACAAGATTGCTGGTGCCAAAAAAGAAGTTGACGAAATGCTAGGCGACGTTGCTGCCGAAGCCATGAAGTCAGCACTTAGTGGCAAGCAAAAAACACTGGATAAAAACGACAACGGTCGACTAGATGCCAATGACTTTGCTATGTTACGCAAAGGTGGCAAACAAAAAACTGCCGAAGAAGATGATAACAACCCGTTCACAAACTACAAGAAGCCACGTGCTGACAAACCACGTGTGGGAGATGTAGAACACGGCTCCAAGCACGATATCAAGCACACTGCAACTGGTCGCAAAGTAACACGCCGTACAGATGACCAAGGCAACTCAGTTGGATCAGACACTGATGACGAAGGTAACGCACAAGAAAAACGCAGTCGCGGTCGTCCAAAAGGAGCCGCCAAAGGTACCGAACGTGTGACAGCTAAAGCAATCAAGCACAAAGGTGAACGAGAGAAAAAAGGATCCGCTGGATCAGTATCCGACTCAGGCAAAGCACTACAAGGATTCATGATTGGTAACAAGCCAAAAAGTGAACCAGGCAAAGTAAGTGTCAGAAACAAAATGAAAGAAGGCGATGCTGATCCAACAGACAATGATTCAGGCGATTTAAAAGCAGCCATGGCATTGTTGAAGAAAGCTGGCTACAAAGTTTCTAAGTCTGCAGAAAAAGAAAGCACAGTTGATCGTGACGACCATGCTGAAAAAGCTGGTAAAAAAGTAGCAAAAGACATCGAGTACGATGAAAAGAAAAAAGATGGCATACATGGCAGCAAGCGTGGTGCTGAAGATGACAAAGCAGAAAAAGCCGGCAAGAAAGTAGCCAAGGACATTGAGTACGACGAGAAAAAGTCCAAGAAGAAAGAAAAAACCGAAGAAGCAGGCGGCTCTGGCACACCCACAGCGTCAAGTGGTTTCAGTTACGGCCAAGGCATTTATGATTCATTGAATCGCGATCTTGAAAACGCTATCACAGAATCAATGAGCCAACTTGATGAGTCAATGAGCATCAACATGAGCGACAGTACAGAAGGCGGCAAGAGCCTAACTATCACTGCCAGTGACGAAGATGCATTGAAGTTGGCAACATTGTTGAAGTCAGCAGGCCTAGGTGGCGGCGATAGCGAAGGGTATGGCGGGTCAGGTTACAAGTCAGCATGCGGTTGCGGTACTCCTGATTGCTCATGTGGCGAAGAAGAAATTGACGAAGTGTCAATGAACGAGCCAGACTACCCTACCAACACAGAAACAGGTAGCTCAATGCAGTACAGTGGCGGATTAGATGGTCCTAAGTCAACAGGACAATCAACGTTGACAGGTGGCGGCATACCAAATCTGGATGCAGATCGTCAACACAGCTATGCCGAAGCAGAAGAAGATGCCTTACACCGCATGATGGAAATGGCCGGTGTTAAGAAAAAAGAAGTTGATGAAGAAAAAACCGCCGAAGGTAACTTGTTTACCAAAGGCCTAGAAGACGACAATGTCAAAGTTGGTGACAAAATTCCTGGAACCAATGCTATCAAGAAAAAAGACATCGACGAAGGCATCTTGGCCAGTACTCGTGCTTTATGGAAAAAATACCAGGACTAATATTATGACCAAAAATCTAAACGAATCTGTATTGACCACTGTGCCAGTCATGAACCCGCATGCTCCAGCACCGCAAACAGGACGTCAAACACCTGTGGAAATCCCTGGAGTGATGTATCAAACTCGTGAATTGTTTCAGCCTGTGGTTGCAATTCCGCCACAGGATAAAAAGTAATGGCCAACGTTTATACAACACTTTCAAACGCAACAGTTTACACAGACAAGTTGCAGATCTCCACAGGAAACACAGCAGTCACATGTCAAGTGTATGCTGTGGCCCTGGGCACAGCCAACGCTGTTGGCAACTTGTATTCTGTGGCTATTAACATTCCTGCCAACACAGTTTATGAAACATATTCTGGCGCTGGTAACAAAGTTACTATCACAGGTTCAAACTGGACAGCACTAGAACTAGGCACAGCAAGTTCTGCTACTGCAGGTGTGATTGGCGCAGGTAGCTAATGAGAGCACAAGAGTTTATCACTGAACAAGATGGCAAAATAGGCAAACGTAGACAAGTTGCTACTGTGGGCCTTAATCTGTTTAGTGATGCAGAACGTACCAGCAGTGATTATACTCTTAATCGTGTGATGATGGCTGTGGCCATGGCCGACGGAAGCAATGCACCTATCAAAATGGACAGCAAAAGTTGGGTAGGCAAAAAACGTGCGGCATTTCCTTATACTGAAATTGAACAACAAATGCTCAAGCAGGCTTTCAAGGCTGCAGGCGCAAGTCATATAGATTTAAATCACGGTGACTTGGACTCGGAAGAACACCCAGCAGTGAACACCACCAGTCCCATGCAAGGGTTCAAAGGCTACTGATGCGAGCACGTGAGTTTATCACTGAGCAGGCTGACTTGCCCGAAGAAACCAAAGAACCCATGAAGAATACATTTGTTCTTCCAGGGCTGAGTGCATCGGATCCTTATAAAAACTATCGCTTTGGTGTGGCTATGGCTCGTGCCAGAAGCGACCAAGCAACAGACGCAGTGAACGATTTTCGACCCAACTGGTCTGCAGAAACTGCATTTGGTGAACATGCTGTGATTGTAGGATTCAGCAATAACGTTGACCCTGTAATTGATGCCGCATTAAAAATGACTAAGACACCTGGCGGCAAAAAGCCAGTGAGTACAGCAGCCAGTGAAGAGCCTAAATTTGTAGGCACACAAAGCCCAGTTAAAGGGTTTGAAGGATACAAATAATGGCCAATCCACCACCACCATACGACAACATCACAGGCATTTCACGTGCCGCAATGAAGGACAATGCTCAAGAGACATTGGCAAACTACAACGGCAATGCTAGACCAGGTGAACTGGTAGTAGATCAAACCACAACTATCTTGTACATAGGCAATGCACTAGGCGAACTCACAGCAGTGGCCACACCAGGCGGAGCAACTACCTGGGCACTGTTAGGCAATAAAGATGGCGCCGCAGGACCTACTGCAATAGCACTGGGTCAAAATGCTGGACTTGACGGTCAGGCTAATGCAGCTATAGCCCTAGGTCAATATGCCGGTCAAGGCGGTCAAGGCGGTGCAGCCATTTCGATAGGTCTGAATACTGGTGGCAACACATTTCAAGGCTCGGGTGCTATAGCCATTGGTTCATCGGCTGGGTATGATGCACAGGGTGTCAACGCAGTGGCCATTGGATTAAGTGCCGGGCTGAGCTTTCAGGGCGAAGTTGCAGTTGCCATTGGGGACTCAGCTGGAGAAAATAATCAAGGCAATGCCGCAGTGGCTGTTGGTGCTGGTGCCGGTACCAACACACAAGGTATCCAGGCCGTAGCCATTGGTACAGATGCCGGTGCTACCTCGCAAGCAAATCGTGCTGTGGCAATTGGTTACTTGGCTGGCAGTACCGCACAAGGCAATTCAGCAGTGGCCATTGGTTACTATGCTGGTGAACTGAATCAGGGCAACAATTCAATCATCATCAATGCTACAGGTACAGACCTACAACAAACCACTGCTAACACATTCACAGTGAAACCTGTGCGCAACGGTGGTTCCAGTGGACTGCCTGCGGGCTTTTATCAAATGGCATACAACCCAACCACAGGTGAAATTGTTTACTACACTTAACATTTTAATATGAAAAAACTTTTAACACTTTTACTCATTGTGCCGTGTCTAGTACTAGCACAACCCAAACAAAAACCCGGCGTTACCTATGACGCTGTTATTACTCGTGTGATTGACGGAGACACAGTGGGTATTCAAGCCACTTGGCTGCCAGCACCGCTTAAACCGGAACTCAGCATTCGTGTGTTTGGTGTGGATACTCCCGAAAAAGGACACCGAGCACAGTGCCCAAGTGAAGCGCAACGTGGCGAAGCAGCCACAGCATTTACAAAACAAGCAATTGCCAACTCACAAAAGCGTCAAATTGTACTCATGGACTGGGACAAGTATGGCGGCCGTGTGCTAGGCGATGTACTACTAAATGGACAAAGCCTGCGTGGTATGTTGATTGCCAACGGATTTGCTCGTGAGTACTACGGCGAGGCCAAAACTTCCTGGTGCCAGTGATCCGCCTTTAAATAAAGGCATGTCAGACTCTTTCTATTGTGCCGCACCTTGGCGTGGCCTGCATATCAATCCCCGTGGTGATGTCAAAACCTGCTGTGCAGGTGATCCCAACATGCTGGGCAACTTGAACACCAACAACATCATTGAGATTCTCAACAGTGATCTCATGGCAGACATAAGAAATGATCTGTCACAAGGTCGAGCACATAAGTATTGTAGCAATTGTGTACAAGCTGAACGCTTTGGAGCAGACTCAGAGCGCAAGTGGCACAATGATCTCAACCAAGATATCAATTACGCGACTGCCGGAGACAAATACCATTACCCTGTAATTGTAGATGTGCGATGGAATACCACCTGTAACCTTTCATGTAACTACTGTAGTGAATGGGCCAGTTCAAAATGGTCCGCACTCAAAGGTATTCCATTCAAGTCTGGCAGTCGCCCCTATTATGAAGATGTGTGTGACTTTATTGCGGCACATCACGAACATATTAAAGACGTTGCCCTAGTAGGCGGAGAGCCCTTACTGCTTCCTGAGAACGAACGTCTACTAGATGTTATCCCAGAAGATTGCACAGTTACACTAATCACCAACATGAATGTGGATCTTGACCGGAACAAGATCTTCAAGAAACTGGCACAACGTAAGAAAGTTGGCTGGAGCATGAGCTTTGACAACATAGACAGTCGCTTTGAATATGTGCGTTATGGCGGCGAATGGGCACAAGTCAAACACAACCTTAACAAGGTCAAAGACCTGTTCAAGCAAGGACACTGGGGCGGCATTCATGCTGTGTACAACATCTACAATGCCACACGCATCACAGAATTCCGTGAATGGGCCTCTGAACAAGGTGTAACTGTATTGTGGCAAAACTTGTTCCAACCCGACTACTTGGACCCATTCCTACACGGCCCTGAAGTTGCGGCATTAGCAGCCGCAGAGATTGAACGTTTCTATGCCACAGGACTTGCTACACCTGCTGAGCGACAATTCTTTGACAATGCCTTGAACATGTATCGTGCTGTGACTCAAGAACGTGCAGGCATCACTCGCAAGTTCAAGCAACACATTGTTGAGATTGAAACTCAGTACCACAAAGATCAAGCTGGAAAATTTGTGCAGTTGTGGCCAGAGCTGGCACATTTGATCAAATGAAACCCCTACATCGATCAACAATCTATGCAGGGCAACAACTAGAATGGTTTGATCCTGACTCGCGAGAAAACTATCTTGCACACCTTAAACGCCCTGAAAAGCGCAAACTACTAGAGCAGTTTGGATGGGCAAATTTATCTACTGAAGATCCCGTTACATATTGTTTCAACAGTGAAGGGTTTAGAACTGCAGAATTTGATCAGCGTGAAAACTTCGTTGCCATTGGTTGCAGTTTTACTGCTGGAATAGGTATTCAAGAACATCTTCGGTGGACAGACCTAGTTAGTAATCAACTCAATTTGCATTGCTGGAATCTTGGGGTAGCAGGCTCGGGCAGTGATACCTGTTATAGAATACTTAAACATTGGCTGCCCGTACTGAAACCAAAGTTTGTGGTGTTCTTAGAACCAAGGCCCAACAGGATTGAATTACATCAAGAAGTCAACGAGCCACCGCACCTAATCAATTGGACCTATAACGTAAAGCCTTGGACTGATGGAATTTATGTTAAAATGTGGCTGGAAAATGATGAAAACATGCGATTACATGCTGAAAAAAATCGTGCGGCCATACAGTGGTACTGTCATGAAAATGCCACACCTGTGATCATGTTCAACCCTACCGACTATCTTGATCTTGTGGAAGACAAACGAGAACTAGATCTTGGTCGAGACTTGCTACATTTAGGAAAGAAAAACAATCAAGCCTTTGCTGATGTTGTGTACAAACGTATAATTAATACATTATGAGTATAAGTCCAGAAACAGTCCTTGTCAAAGCCCCGCACCGTAGGGAAACATTTACAGAAGAACAACTAACAGACTTCATGCTGTGTGCTGATCAAGACTCGGGTCCGCTGTATTTCATGGACAACTTTTTCTATATCCAGCACCCCACACGCGGCAAGATGTTGTATCATCCGTTTGACTATCAAAAGCAACTGATATACACTTATCATAACTATCGTTATTCAATCAGCTTGATGCCTCGACAAACAGGCAAGTCTACTTCGGCTGCCGGTTACTTGCTGTGGTATGCAATGTTTGTGCCAGACTCAACTATTCTAATTGCCGCGCACAAGTACACAGGTGCGCAGGAGATCATGCAACGTATTCGTTATGCATATGAACTGTGCCCCAATCATATTCGAGCAGGTGTAACCAGTTACAACAAAGGCTCAATTGACTTTGACAACGGATCTCGAATCGTAAGCCAAACAACAACAGAAACAACAGGCCGAGGTATGTCTATCTCGCTCCTGTACTCAGATGAGTTTGCATTCGTTAGACCCACGATTGCCAAGGAGTTTTGGACTTCTATTTCACCAACACTGGCAACTGGTGGTAAGGCTATTATCACAAGTACCCCCAACTCAGATGAAGATCAGTTTGCGTACCTGTGGAAAGGCGCCAACAAGACAGAAGATGAGTTTGGCAACCAACGAGCAAATGGCCTGGGCATAAACGGATTCAAAGCCTATCGCAGTTACTGGCGTGATCATCCTGATCGTGATGAAGCCTGGGGAGATCAACAACGAGCACAGCTAGGTGAAGAACGTTTCCGTCGAGAGATGGATTGTGAATTTGTTATCAATGACGAAACACTGATATCTCCTATCAAGCTGTTGGATATTGAAGGAGTTGAGCCCACAAGGAAAACAGGCCAGGTGCGGTGGTATGCGCCTATACACGCAGACAAGATATACATTGTGGCACTTGATCCTAGCTTGGGCACAGGAAGCGATCCTGCTGCCATACAAGTGTTTGAGGCAGACACTACTACCCAGGTAGCAGAGTGGAGGCACAATCGTACTGATGTACCAACACAAGTTAAAATTCTAGCAGATATTGTAAAAGAAATCAATCTAGTGGTCAAGGATGACAGAAAAGTGTACTATTCTGTAGAAAACAACACCTTGGGTGAAGCAGCCTTGATCAGCATCAATGAATACGGCGAAGAAAATATTCCAGGATATTTTCTTAGCGACAACTCAGTACAAGGCACAGCAGGGCGTAGAATACGCAAAGGATTCACAACCACAAACAAAAGTAAAATTGTGGCCTGCAACAAGTTTAAAATACTTGTAGAATCAGACCGTATGAAATTGCACTCAAAACCCTTGATTTCTGAACTCAAAACATTTGTGGCCTTGGGCTCAAGCTATGCTGCCAAACCAGGCGAAACAGATGATCTTGTGATGAGCAGTTTGTTGGCAGTGCGCATGCTGATGGTGTTACAAACATACCATGCAGACCTAAACACACACCTTAAAGATCATGCAGACAATCAAATTGAACCTATGCCTTTTGTGGCTCTTCTTAGATAATATACCATTTATTGCTATACCATACTATTTATTGCTATCTTTGATAAATAGTAGCATGTTCATAGAAAACAAATATAGATTGTGGTATTACAATATCATTAATAATGCCCGTACAAGAAAAAATACAGGGTATGTTGAAAAGCATCATATTCTTCCAAAGAGTCTTGGCGGAACTGACAGCGTTGAAAATCTTGTAGAATTAACAGCAAGAGAACATTTTATATGTCATTATCTCCTAACAAAGATGACAACTGGGTTAGAAAAACGTAGTATGTGGCATGCAACATGGACTATGGCAAATTTACATAACCCAACTACCCAACAACGATATAAAATAACAGCAAGAATATACGAAGTAATCAAGAGGAACAATGCAATCGCATTATCTGAATCTAATAGAGGTAAGCCTAGCAAACACAAAGGTAGAAACCTTACACCCGAGTGGAAGGAAAAAATTAGTAAAACTCTCACTGGCATGAAACCTAGTGCTGAACGCAATCTTAAAGTAAGTCAAGCATTAACTGGAAAGAAACGGCCACAGAGATCCACCGAATGGACAAACAATCTAAAGTCATCTATTAATAATAGCAAGACAACATGTGAGCATTGCGGAAAAACAATTATTAAGGCAGCCTACACACGATGGCACGGAAATAATTGTCGTGCCAAGCAGACTCCAGCATTAGACTAAATATACAACTATGGCACAAGAACTCAATATTGAACAAAAACTAGCGGATTTGCTGGACACCCGTGATTTCTATCCTGAAACACTGGGCAAAGATGGCCGCCCTGCTGATGCCGCAGAAGCTAAAACATTTACATTTGATTACATCGGCGGATCAGGTAAGAATTATGGTACCATGGTTATTGTGCTGGCCAACGACAATGAAATGATGATCATGTACGGAGACAATCTTGGCAAGACCATGGAAGACCCAGATGATCGAGATGAATTTTTTGAGTTCCAGCAACAACTGATGGAACTGGCCAACCGCAATCGCTGGGACGGCACACTCATGGACATCAGCAAACTCAAGCGAGTGCAGGCAGGCATTGCTGCCATCAAAGAAGGCCTGTTTGAAGGTTACTATGGCAACCGTCGCACAAGCTACAGCGGCGAGCCTACAGAAGCACGACTGGTAATCAATCACAATCGTGTGCTGGGCGAAAACGACAAGCGTTATCGCTATGTGGAAAGTTTGTTTATTGAAACCGCTGACAGTGAACGTTACAAGTTGGCTTTTACTAATCTAGCAGGTGGCCGTGCCATGCTGGAACATGTGCGCCAGGGTGGCAAACCCTACGATATTCGTGGCTGCCACATCAACGAAATGGTCACAGAAATGAAAGTGCTCAGCAGATTCAATCGTGCCAGCCAAGGTCGTGTGGTTGAAGGTGTCACACAAGAGATCACAACGCAAGCACACACATATTATCAAAGTCTACGTGAAAGTGTCAAACGCATGAGCACACCACGTGGATACAGTTCTTACTTTGAATCTTGGCACCCTGCTGAGATTGGTGAGCAAGAAGAACTGGTAGAAAACATCAAAACAATGTTTATTGAACAAACATTGGACTCACGAATCGAAGAGGCTCTGCCACTATTGGCTCGTATACAACAACAAGGAAATGCTATGAAAGAAGCAGACATATTTGAATCGTGGATCAACACACTGGCTGAAGGTACATGGAACCTGCCAGAGACACCTGAGCAATTGCAAAAACTCAAAGAAATGATGAGTAAAGAACTCATTGTAGGACCTGATGCTACCAATGCTACAGAACAATTGTATGACCTAGTGGGCGACGATGAATTGTTTGATCGTCTTGATGAGCTAGCCGAACGTGATCCACGTGCCAATGCTTGGAACGACACAAAAGTCATGGCCCGGTTGCAAGAACTAGGTATTGACACAACGGGTCAAGAACCTGCTGGTGTAGAACCTGATGGTACAGAACCAGGTATCCAACCTGAGCAGCCAGTGGCACCCACACAGGACATGCCCCAAGAGCCCCCAATGGCTCCAATCAGTGAAGCAGACGACATAGCTACATTTGAAAGTATCAACGCCATGCGCAAGGCAGCAGGATTACCTGTTGTGGAAAGCCGCAATGCAGAAGGCAGTGAATACATTGACGAACTAGTGGGCAAGATTTTGGCATTAGAGAAACCAGGTATGAGCACAGACTCAGATAACGATGATTTCTACAAAGCTGTATACGACGAATTAATCGAAATAGGCATGACCCCAAAGGCAGCTCGTTACAAAATCAACTACGACGAAGACTTCATAAGTGACGTAGCATCAGCATATCATCACTTTATGAAACACCCTGAAGGTAATGAAGGCATGCTAGACGAAGTTGATTTTGACTCTCTAAATCAAATGGCTTCTCACGCAGTTAACGTTTTGGGACAAGGCGGCGCAGGCACCGCAGCGGCAGCAACAGGCGCGGCACTTGGCGGGCTAGTTGGCAAAGGTATTGAAAAAACTGCTAACTATTTCCAAAAGAAAAAACAAGACAAAGCATACGATAATCTAAAAAAACAAGCGGCTAACGAAAGCAGTTGCAACATGACCATGGAAGGTGAATACTGCCCAGAACACGGGCTCATGGAGTGCGGCAGCATGTATGAAGGGTGGAAAAGTGAACTTGCTGGTGGCACCCTGGGTGGCGTAGGCGGAACAGTTGCTGGATCTGCATTGGGTGCATTAGCAACCGGGAGCCCAATTGGAGCGGCAATAGGTGGAGTTGTAGGTGGCGCAGCCGGTGGGACTGCTGGACAGATGGCAGGTAGAGAGTTAACTAAAGAAGAACAACTAAATGAAATTGCTCCATTGTTGGCAGCAGGTGCAAGAGCTGTCATACCATTGTTGTCTAAAGTTGGTCCAGCACTGGGTCGTATGGCATCGGGTGCAGGCAAAGCTGTTACTGGAAAAACAGCCGCTGATATTGGCCGCGGCACTGCCGATGTTGCCAAATCAGCCGCACAATCAGCCGCACAAAATGCAGATAAAATCGGTATTGGGTTAGGTGCATACCAGGCCATTACCGATGTGGCAAACAACACAATGGGTGGTGTAGGCGAAGTGTACCGTGACGTTGGTAAAGCTGCTGGAGCAATAACACAATCAGTTGGTAATGCAATCGATGGAAAAACCATTGCCGAACTAGCAAGCACCGCAGTTAAGTATTCAATTCCAATTGGTATAATATTGGCTGTATTATACGGTGGCAAAAAACTCATTGACCAGGTAATGGATGAAGGCTTAGTAGGTGGTGCAATTGGCACCGCATTAGGCGGCCCTGTAGGTGGTATGATTGGAAGTGCTATGATCGGTAACGCAGTAGGTGAAGGTCATGACGATCCCATGAACAGCAACAGTGCTATCACTGGTGCCTACTATGAAAGCAAATCTGATGATGCATTGCTGGCTAGAATAAAAAGTCTGGCCTTGATAAAATGATTTAAATATGGGCATGCTAAACTTTAGTAATGCCCAACAAATCCTTCCTACAGTCTGGCGTTTGCCAGACTTTTTCTTGGACTTTGAATCTGTACGTCACAGCTATCGCAGTCCGGAACAATCATGGACAACACAATATCCCAATCGATTGTTGACACCGTGGGGCTCTAATGCCACATTGGAGTCTGCACTGGCACAAGCACCTGCACAGATCAAACAATTGACACATCATTTGGTGCAACCACAAGTGATCTATTCAAGTGTTGATCTGTCAGGCAGCAAGATTATGATGCATAGACTACACCCAGATATCAAATGTTTTATTCAAGTGTACATGGGGGAAGATCCTGCACCTGAACTATCCAGTGTGTTCTGCAACAACTTAACAGTTAATGCTGATCACCCTAGCGACTATGCAGATATTTCTGAATTCAAGCCTGAAGATTTGATCAAAATAAAATACCGTCCCAACGAAGCCTGGTTAATGATCAATCAACCTAGATGTTTCTTTGGAACGGCACATGCTGTGGCACCTAATGCGGTGCGCGAAACTGTGAACTTACACTTTGGCGCGGAATTGCCAGCAAGCACTTAATCGTGTGCCAGTGATAGTATCTACATGATGCTCTTTGAGATCACTGTTTAGATTGATATAACCAGTGTTGGGTACAAAATCAAATCGTGTGCGTGGATTGCTGTGTGTAAACTCAGTACCATGCACATCGCCATGTGTCCACAAGTACACTTGATAGGTTACTACCAGCAACCCTGCATCTGAGTGATACGGACAATGCCACCCACTCAAATCCAGCCACATTTTGCATTCTGCAGGCATGAGCTTGATGCCAGTAATCTGTTCCAGAGAAGGCATTATTGTAGGACCCATGTCTTGTAGTTGTTTTAGTGTAGGCGACTCGGGTGTGAGTTGCAGTCGATACTCCAAACAGTCTGGATGACGGTGCCATGAATCTGCATGATTCAAATGGGTGGTGGATAGCTCTCGAAACGTTTCATCGCCAAAACAGTTTTTTACTTCCCAAAGATGGTGAGCAACTGAATGAACTTCGGAATCTGCGTCGTATATTCGGTGTGTGGTCATAACAATATTTACTTTGGAAACAGCTCGTGACCGTTTTTATAGTTTGTTCTAGAGCAAACTTCGGTGTAAAAAATTCTTGATGTTGTTGAATTCATCGCTGGTCCAGGATTGTATCAATCGATGATTGTGTTCTAACACATCACGAAATTCTGGATAAATGTTCCTAGCATCGGTATGATAGAGTTTTCTAATCTCGTGCCATGCCATGGTAAATCTCTTTTGATCATTTGGTTCATCGTCATAACTTTCGTTGATAATGTTCCCGTGAAATGTTCGAAACCCTAATTTACGTAGATTTTTTAACAATCCAGCAGAGTTGAACATTATAAAGATACGTTTGGCAAACAAGCACTTGGCAACTTTTTCAGTTAGAAAGTTTAAATTGTTGCCAGTGTCGCTGTCTTCGCACACTATGCTGTACCACGAACACTGATAAATGTGCCATGGCACCTGTAACCATTGGTCTGGCGCATTAACATACGATGGAGGTTTTTCAATACTTTCTAAAGCTGAACTGGTATATTTTTTAATTTGCCCATTGCGCAGATACCCCACAGGATCCAACATGTAGATTTGATCCCAGTCGTACTCACTCTGCGCTGGCTCCATTTCGGCCAAGGTAGCACTCATTTCATTGGCTTCTAAGATCCTGTACAACAAGTGTAATCGACTGGTGTTAACTGGTCCCATTATTGCGTCGAACATGTATTTTCGAAACGGCGTATTAACCTCGTCAACATTTTGGAATACATTGGCCTGTACCGTCATTCCAAATCTTGGTTGCGAGTTGCAGTACATAATTTCTGCCGGAGGCATGGTATCTTGCCATCTTCCAGAAAATATACATCGAATTTTTTCTGTTCTTAGTTTTTCACACAATTGTCCATACACAACAGGCCAACGGCTCTGCATGGCACAGTCGGTGTAGGTCACAACTAGATCCGCCCAGGACAAGTCCATTGCAGAATCAATTTGTTCATAGCACAACCAAACAATTTTTCGATACGACTCTACAGTGGCTGAGTCACACCTTGCTGACAACTCATCAGGATCTTGAACCAGTTTGATGTTGGGAAACAACTGGTCAAACGGCAGTACTGGCGACTCTGCAGTCCAGTAGAGGTGTGGATCCCAGATGTAAAAGTCTACTTTGGGTAACGGTAATAGTTCTTGGGTCATGGTGTAGTGTGATATTTATTTGGCAAAAGTCTTGCCTTTTACTATTGCGATGCTAAATACATTCGTATACAATACAACTTGTATGCACAGGCAACTAAGCATCTAAATTATTAGATAGGCATATAACATAGGCAACTTAACAAGGAGAAACACTATGGCATCATTAGCAGAAATCAGAGCACGACTACAGGCAGCAGAAGGCAACAAAGGCGGACAAGGTTCGCAAGGTGGCGGAGACAAATCGATCTACCCGCACTGGAATATGGAAGAAGGCCAATCGGCTACATTACGCTTCCTCCCTGATAGTAACACAAAAAACACATTCTTCTGGCAAGAACGAGCAATGATTCGTTTGCCTTTCAACGGCATCAAGGGAGAAATGGATTCAAAACAGGTCATGGTACAAGTACCCTGTGTTGAGATGTGGGGCGACGCTTGCCCAATCTTGGCAGAAGTACGTACATGGTTCAAGGACAAGAGCCTTGAAGATATGGGTCGTAAGTACTGGAAAAAACGCAGTTATATTTTCCAAGGCTTTGTTCGCGAAAACCCAATTGGTGACGACAAGACCCCGGACAATCCTATTCGCCGATTCATCATTGGCCCTCAATTGTTCACACTAATCAAAGGTGCGTTGATGGATCCTGAACTGGAAGAATTGCCAACAGACGCCATGCGTGGTCTGGATTTCCGTATCACAAAAACACAAAAAGGCGGCTACGCTGACTACAACACTTCAAAGTGGGCACGTAAGGAATCTGCGCTGACAGAAACTGAACAAGCCGCAATTGAAGCACACGGCTTGTTTGACTTGAGCACATTCTTGCCTAAGCGTCCAACAGACGTGGAGTTAAAGGTAATCAAAGAGATGTTTGAAGCATCAGTAGATGGTCAGCCGTACGACACAGAGCGTTGGGGTCAATACTTCCGTCCAGCAGGTGTTAACGCACCAGCAGGTGGCAACAGTGGCGTTACTGAAGACGACATTGTGGCTGCAAGTGCACCAGTAGCTAAGGCTGCTCCGGCACCTGCTCCAGTAGCAAGTGCATCACCATTTGACGAAGAAGATGATGTGCCAGTGGCATCAGCACCAGTTGCTAAACCAGCGGCTACAGGGCAAAATGCACAAGACATTTTGGCTATGATTCGTGCTCGTCAAAACAAATAATTGACACTACACATCACGCAAGGGGAGACACCTCTTGCGTTTCTTTCTATACATAGGTGATATATGGGAAAACCATTTGACGTAAGCAAGTTCCGCAAGGAAATTACAAAAAGCATTGACGGCCTAAGCATTGGCTTCAATGATCCTACAGATTGGATCAGTACAGGCAACTATGCCTTGAACTATTTGATCTCTGGCGACTTCAACCGCGGTATTCCGCTGGGCAAAGTCACTGTGTTTGCTGGTGATTCAGGCGCAGGCAAATCATATATTTGTTCAGGCAATATTGTTAAACACGCACAAGAACAAGGTATCTTTGTGGTGTTGATCGACAGTGAGAACGCACTGGATGAAGACTGGCTCAAAGCATTAGGTGTTGACACTGGCCCAGACAAACTTCTTAAACTGAGTATGGCCATGATTGATGATGTGGCAAAAACAATCTCCACATTCATGAGCGACTACAAAGCACTACCAGACGGCGAACGTCCCAAGGTCATGTTTGTGATTGACTCATTGGGTATGCTGTTGACACCCACAGACGTTAATCAATTTGATGCAGGTGAAATGAAAGGTGACCTGGGTCGTAAACCCAAAGCACTCACAGCACTTGTTCGCAATTGTGTCAACATGTTTGGTAGCTACAATGTAGGCCTGGTTTGTACCAATCACACATATGCAAGCCAGGACATGTTTGATCCAGATGACAAGATCTCCGGCGGCCAGGGCTTTATCTACGCATCAAGCATTGTGGTTGCCATGAAGAAGATGAAACTCAAAGAAGATGAGGATGGCAACAAAGTATCCGAAGTCAACGGTATCCGTGCAGGCTGTAAAGTTATGAAAACACGCTATGCCAAACCCTTTGAAGGTGTGCAAGTTAAAATTCCGTACACAACAGGTATGAGCCCTTACTCAGGTCTTACTGACTTGATTGAGAAAAAAGGCCTGCTCAAGAAAGAAGGCAACAGTCTTGTGTTTACCACAAGTGCTGGAGAGATCATCAAGAAGTTCCGTAAAGGGTGGGAACGCAACGATGACTCGTGCCTGGATGTTGTGATGAAAGACTTTGGTAATCAGAAGGCAGAGGTAACTACAGTCGAGGAGGATGCAGAATGAGTGAAGTAGTAGCAAGCGAGATTTGGGGCGAACTCAAACGTTTTGTAAACACAGTGGATCGTGCAGAAGCTGCAGAAACTGTGGTTCAGATCTTGATGGACAATGATTCAGACGTAGAAGATATCCGTACAGCTTTCAAAGGCGATTCAGATATCAAACGTGCATTGACTGCATATCTTGACAACGACAAAGACTATGTTGAAGAAGAAGACGCAGAGGAAGATGAAGATTTTGACGACTTTAATGAGGATGACTGGGAAGATTAATGTCCAAGACATACTTTCCAATTCGTACTGCAACAAGTTGTCAATTAAAATGGAATTGGACTGCTCTGTATCTCAATGGCGGATTTTCTCGAACGTGTCATCGCACCGCTGAAACACCTCTGACTCCGGAAAATTTTAATAATTTTCATAATACTGAAGTTGTGTTAGATGATCGTACAAGAATGTTGCAAGGGTTGTGGCCCGAAACTAGTTGTTTGTATTGTAGAAATATTGAAGAGTCTGGCGGAGTAAGTGATCGGCTACGTCAAATTAACGCACCAGATTTATCGCCGCCAGAGCTTGTTGATGATGCTTCTGCAATTCAAGTTAGTCCTACAATACTAGAAGTATTTTTTAACAACACTTGCAATCTAGGATGTTTGTATTGTACTCCAGTATTAAGTTCGGTAATAAACGCAGAGAATCAAAAATTTGGTAGTTTTGAAAAAAACAATGTATCGTTAATATCAATTGACACACATTACAAAGACTTGTCGCCAAATTTTTGGTCTTGGTTTCCTACAGGATTTGTCAAACTCAAACGATTTGGAGTGTTAGGCGGTGAGCCGTTCTATCAAAAGGAGTTTGAAAAACTGCTAGATATGATAGAACAGCATCCTAACCCCAATTGCGAACTCAACATCATTACCAATCTCATGGTGTCAACGGATAGATTAAACATGTTTGTTGACAGACTCAAGCAATTGTTATTGACAAAAAAATTAAAAAGAGTGGACATTACCTGCAGTATAGATTGTTGGGGACCACAACAAGAATATGTAAGGTGGGGGCTTGATCTTGCTCAGTGGCAGAGCAACTTTGAAACACTAATCATGAACAAATGGCTCTACATCAGTATCAATCAGACTATCACTGCTCTCACCATCAAGACCATGCCTGAGTTGTTGATCAAATTAAAAAAGTGGAATACTATACGACCAGTGCATCATCACTTTAGTGGACCCGCACCAGGGCCAAGCTATTTCAATGCTGGTATATTAGGTGGCAATCAATTCAAACAAGACTTTGATCAAATATTGTCACTGATGCCACAAAGCACAGATGAGGACAAAATAACATATGACTATATGTTGGGCATAGCAAACAACATTATTGCCTCAGATATTGACCCACAAGAAATCTCTAAACTATTAACGTATCTTGATGAAAAAGATCGCAGGCGCAACACCAATTGGGAAGTGTTATTTCCTTGGCTAACTGAGTATAAAAAATATGTGGTATAGTAAAGTTACAGCAGACCTTGGTCTTCTTCCAGATTTTGTTGCATACTACGAACACGAACTGGATGCAGCCAAAAAAGACTGTCGCATTGGTGGTATAGTAGAAAAAAACATTACTGCACTACCAGGAATCACAGAACATCGTTTCAATCAACTGCAAGAAATTGAGGCAGTGCTTAACTTTCTCAACATACAATTACGCAAGATTCGACGCCGACATTTTCAAAAGTATCTCGAAGGATATGCAAGAGCGTTAACTAGTAGAGATGCTGAAAAATATGTAGACGGTGAGGACGAAGTTATTGATATGGAAACTCTCATTAATGAAGTTGCATTGCTTCGCAATAGGTGGCTGGGTATTATGAAAGGCCTGGATACCAAACAGTGGCAAATGGGTCATGTGGTCAGGCTAAGAACTGCAGGCATGGAAGACATACAGGTGTAAATATCTGTATGAAAATTGTACTTGTAACTGGCGGCTTTGACCCCATCCACTCTGGACACCTTGCCTACTTTCAGGCAGCAAAACAACTAGGAGATAAACTTATAGTTGGTCTCAACTCAGACGAATGGCTTACTCGTAAAAAAGGCAAGCCATTCATGCCCATGAGCGAAAGATTTGCATTGGTCAGTGCATTGAAGATTGTAGACGAAGTTGTTGTTTACAATGACAATGACGGGTCAAGTTGTGATGCTATCCAACTGTTAAAAACACATTATCCCAAAGATCAAATTGTGTTTGCCAACGGGGGTGATCGCACCAAGGACAATATTCCTGAAATGGTCATTGACGATGTGGAGTTTGTGTTTGGTGTTGGCGGCGAAAACAAAATGAATTCCAGTTCGTGGATACTGGAAGACTGGAAAAAACCCCGGACCACTCGTGCCTGGGGATTCTATCGTGTGTTACACGAAGTAGGTCCTAATACCAAACTCAAAGAACTCACAGTCGCCCCCAAGACCTGCTTGAGCATGCAACGACACGATCATCGTGCTGAGTTTTGGTTTGTAGCCGAAGGCAAAGCCGCTGTGTACACCCTAGACAATTCTAGTGATCACGATCTCGTTGGTCATTTTGGAGTACATGAGCATATCTGGATCAAACAGAATCAGTGGCACATGTTGTGTAACGAAACAGACCAGCCGCTTAAACTGATTGAAATTCAGTTTGGCGAGAACTGTGTGGAAGAAGACATCGAACGCCGATGAAAGCCATACCAGTTTATGTTGGGTACGACCCAAGAGAAGCTATTGCTTTTCACACCTGTGCCAACTCAATCATACGGCATGCATCAAAGCCAGTGGCTATTATTCCTGTGGCCTTAAACTTGTTTCGAGACTACGAAGAAACACACACAGATGGCAGCAATCATTTTATCTACACACGTTTTCTAGTACCACACCTGCAAGAATACACAGGCTGGGCCATTTTCATTGATGGCGATATGATTGTGCGTGATGATATCGTGAAGTTATGGGAACTGCAGAATCCGTATAACGATGTCATGGTGGTCAAACATGACTACAAAACCCGGATGCCTGTAAAATACCTAGGATCAAAAAATGAAGACTATCCTCGAAAAAATTGGAGTAGTGTTATTCTGTGGAATTGTAATTCTTTTCCTAACAGGCAACTTACTCCCCAGTTCGTCCAACACGCCACGGGCAGTGAGCTCCACCGCTTCTCGTGGTTAGAAGATTCTCGCATTGGAGAGCTACCACCAGAATGGAATTGGTTGCCTGATGAATATGGCGTTAATAAGGATGCCAAGTTACTGCATTATACTCTGGGCACACCTTGTTTCCAGGAGTTTGCCGACACACCACAAGGTGATGAATGGCACAGAGAGCGTATTCTAACTGAATACTGCTTGCAAAGGAACATATGACATTACCACTGGCAGTTGTTGAACGCTGTCCTATGGAGGAATACAAACTCCAGCACAACAATTTGGTTGATGCACTCAAGCACATTAATCGAGATGCGGTGGCCTTGTATCACGAACTACAAGATCTAAGAACTCAATTTCGTAAAACCGCCGACAAAGACGATAAACGTTTTGATAAGAATCTTGACGTAGTGATACGAGACAAAGAAGAACGACTGTTTAGACTGATCAAGTTCAACGATTATCCTGCCATGGTCATGGCATCATATCCTGATGCAAAATTTATCAATAGCTACGATTATAAACGTGCTCGAAAAACCATCACAGATGATATCATAATACGTGGCATCTCATCGGGCGATTATGCTAAACATGCATTAGAGACCAATCGTAATTTTTACTTTATCGAAACTGGATACCTAGGTAACTATCGTTGTGAAAACAACATGACAGGTAGAAAAATATATCACCGAATAGAAAAAAATTCCATGCAACAGAGTCGGATCATGGATGTGCCCGATGATCGGTGGCGTGACCTGTGTGCGTTTAATCCCAAGTTACGTTATCAAGGATGGAAAAAACCAGGCAGTAAAATATTGCTGATCATGAGCACCGAAAAACCATTTGAATACTATGGTACTACCAAGAATGAATGGGTCAATTCAACTATTGATACTTTACGTCAACACTCTGATAGAGAGATTGTGATACGTGAGAAAGCCAGCCGTGGTGAGCGTACCAACGATACTATCTATGATGCATTAGACGAGGATATCTACGCTGTAGTAACCTACAACAGTATAGCTGCCGTTGAAGCAATTCAATATGGTATTCCTGCACTCTGTACAGCACCCACTGCGGCCAGTGCAGTGACCACTGCTGATTTCGCACAAATTGAAAACCCACCTAAGCTGAGCGAAGATATTATCTACAAATGGCTATCTAGTGTGGCTTATGGACAGTTTAGTTTAGATGAAATTTTAACAGGTCGTGCCTGGAGTTTGGTACAAGAGAATGATGCACGGTCAACCTTTAGTTATTAAAAGTTATCTAGGTAGCTTGCCCAAGCATATCAACGGCGAAGAAAAGATCAATGCCTTAACGTTCTTTGCCGAAGGTGCTGCTAAGTGTGGTGACCACGCTGTGACAACACAATCTCAAACCTACGAAACATGCGATGTTGGAGCAATCATCGGCAATGCATTTGATGCCAACCCGGGCAAAGTAAATCTTCCGCACTACAAGGTGCGTAAGATGGTCATGGAAACGCAGGCATCTCGCAATCGTTATTGGCTCAGCATCGACAGCAATGTGTTTATTTACAAGGACAAGCTGAATCCACATCGTTATCTACGGTATAGTTTCAATGGTGTGTTTCCTGCTACAGGAATTTATTGTAACAATACTCCTGGTATTGAAAATTGGAATAACATTCGTAGACATTACAACATGGACTTGAAGCCTTGGCGATCAACGGGAAGTCATATCTTGATCACGTTACAACGTCCCATGGGGTGGAGCATGCGTGGACAGAATCTAATGGCCTGGCTTGAGAATACGTTCGCTAACATACGTCGTTACTCAGACAGACCCATTATAATTAGATGGCATCCTGGTGATTGGAAAAACTACCCCAAATATGATGCTGTGCTTAAGAAGTATCGTGTAACTATCAGTCCACAAGAACGACACATCACACAGGATCTTGTGAATTGTTGGGCGTTGGTGTGTCACAATTCAACACCCAGTGCAGTGGCACCTATTGAAGGTGTTCCTGCGTTTATCACAGATGACCCTAGATACAGTCAAGGCGGAGACATTGCCAACACAGACTTTAGTAGATTGGAAAATCCACTCTTGCCTGATCGGGAGCAGTGGATTATGAAGCTAGCCCAGTGTCACTGGAGTTTTGAAGACCTGCGTTCAGGACGTTGCTGGGCTCACATGAGACAATGGGTTGTTTAGAAAATACCATTCGTTGTTTTTTAGTACCCCAGCGTCTAAGTGCCTTGCAATGAACAAAACCAAAATCTTCAAGCATTGAGGTATTTTGATATTTTATTCGAGTGTCAATTATTATTGTACTAACAGTGCCACTATTGTTTTCAAGAAACAGCTGATACTGTTCTAGTGGATAATGGAATCCCCATGAATTCAAACTGATTAATGTATCACATTCAATTATCAACGCAGGATCAGCTGGCAGGAACTCTACACTAACATTGTTAGATTTAAAAAAATCTTGCGCCACTTGATTGTCTGAATAAAATGCAATGTTGTCTCGGTAACCATAATGTTCTCCATCGACCACCCCATTGCCATCTAGTAATGTGATAGATATGTTTGGATTATAGATCTTGATTAAGTAGTCGATACCTCCAACCCCTGCGCCAACATCAACAATGTGTACTGAGTTAACAATGTAATTTTTAATATCTTTGTAATCTTGATTAACGTCTTGAATGTACGCATTAAATATTTCTTCGTTGGTTGTGCCAGCAATGTAAGGTCTTTGCAATTTAAGCAAGTGAATGTATTGTTCAGTTAAATTCATGTTTATAAATGTAATCGTGTTTTATACTATTAACAAGTTGGTATCCCCAACTCAATAATAATGTGTGTGCTTCTGCTCGTGATTCTTGTTCAACAACCAATACAGGATATGATTTCTTGATATAGTTTTCGCCGCCTTGTAATACGTACAGTTCAAATCCTTCTACATCAATCTTAACAAAATCTGCTGGTGGCAAATCTAGATCATCGAGACGTTGTACCAGTACTTCAAAATCACCGTTTGAGTTCACACGAGTCTTGCCGTAGTTGTCTGGAAATCGTTGCATCATCACTGTACCAGTTTCTGTACCCAATGCAGTCTGGAATATTTGAGTAGCTGGAGCATTCAGTTTCAAATAGTCGCAATGTAATTGCACAGGCTCTACCGCAAAATTACGTGCAAACTTTTGTTCTAGTGTATGACTCCACAGACCAAAATTAGCACCAATATCTACACTAACACCAAAGGTAGAAACATATCCTAATGCCAATCTACGTACAGGACCTTGATATTCTGCAGGCTCCCCTACTTTGGCATTGCGTTCAATAAACTTGCTAAAGTGTGATTCGTCGTCTGGCAACCAGTAGTTATGAAACTGTTTCATTGATATTTTGCCTGTTCACGCTTGAAAATTTCAAGTTCTTTGCGTTTGCCCTTGGCTGACCATATGGCACTTTCAGGGCGCATAGCCCAGTCAATATAGCTCATGGGCAACAGACCTTTTTTGTACTGCGGCACAATGGCATCCAGTATGAATTGATCCAAAAACCAGTACAGGTCATCTTGTGTGATACTGGTACGCAATTGTTGAGCATATTGTTGCAAGAAATCATTGCTACGACCTGTGCCTGTAAACAACATGGCACCTGCAAGGTGAGTACCGTCCTTGGGTTTTTCGTAAAGGTAAAAGTCCTGTTGCCCTAGTTGTGAATTAAAAGGGCCGCGTATCAGGCCATCAACATCGATTGCCAGGCATTGACTACCACGTGGCAATATTTCTGCCAACCTTACAAATCTTGCGCAGGCATAATATGTTTGTTGAACCAACTTGCGTAGTTCATATACTCCGTTGGTTTGTCCTTTTTTGTACATTTGCCTCTGTCGATCATTGGCAAACTCTCTGCGGCTTGCCCAATATTGAGTGATACGATCAAACTCTACAGAGTCGGTGTACTCATAGGTACAACTCACCCCTGGGCGATTGCAAAATTCAATTTGATCTGGTCGCGGATCGTATATGTGGATGTGGCATCCGTATTCGGGAGTGTTTTTCAAAATGCTATTGATTAGTGGTCGAGCATGCACATCAAAATACACAGTGTCTGCGGCTGCAAAAATAAAAAAACGATCTTGGGTTAACTTTCCGTTGAGTTGGGGGAATAACATAGTAAATATTTAGTGATCAGAAACATAGCCTATTATCCTTTGCACCGTGCTCTTAATGCTCAAGCACCAATGACTGCTATGTTGTCAGCACTGACTCAAGCCGGAATAACACCGCATGCTAACAGCATGGATTCTGATGCTGTGCTGATCTGGTCAGTGCTATGGTCTGGACGTATGGCAGCTAATCAAGCAGTGTACGAGCATTATAGATCCCTGGGACGCCCTGTCATTGTAGCTGACATAGGTGCTCTGCAACGTGGCACAACATGGAAGGTTGCAGTGAACAACATCAATGCACAGGGCTACTATGGACATTTGGATCGTTTGGATTGGGATCGTCCTAAAAAACTAGGCTTGAGTTTGAAAACTCCTGCAAAACCGAAACCACACATAGTCATTGCGTCCCAACATGCCAAAAGCGAGCAAACAGCCGGAGTAGATTTGAATCAATGGGTAAGAGAACAAATTCAATGCTTGAAGAATGTCACTGACAGACCCATACATGTGCGACCCCATCCAAGATGTCGTTTAGACGTTGCAGGACTAGGAGTCACAGTTGAACGCCCTGCAAAGATACCTGGCACCTATGACAGCTTTGATTTGGCACTGGATTGCCATGCTATTGTAAACTACAACTCTGGACCAGGTATACAAGCCGCCATAGCAGGAGTGCGACCTGTAGTTGACATGTCCAGTTTGGCCTATCCTGTAAGCGTTGGATTTGCTGACATAGAACAGCCGTACGTTACCAACAGAGATTTATGGCTTGCACAAATCAGTTACACAGAATACACACTAAATGAACTGGAACAAGGCCTATGGCTAAACAGAATACACTCAGCCTTGTAGATTGTGCGTGTGTGATACACGGCACTGGATATGATTGGATCTACGTAGAACGACTGTATAATATGCTAAGTCGTAATCTTCCCAACGGCATAAGGTTCCATGTGTACACCGAACATGACAGACCAGTGCCAGATCACATGATCAAACATGTGTTGACCAACTGGCCTGAAATATCTGGACCCAAACGATCATGGTGGTACAAACTACAACTGTTTAACTCTGAACATCATCAAGGCAACTTGTTGTATTTTGATCTTGACACTGTGATACTTCGTGACATCTCCTGGATCACACAACTGCCCACAGAATATCTCTGGGGTGTCAAAGATTTTAAGCACCTACAACGTCCAGGTTACTCAACATTAAACAGCAGTGTGATGTGGTGGAACGTTGAAAAGATGTCTTGGATATGGGATCAGTTTAACACCACCAATGTGGACACCACTTCAAGGCAGTACCCAGGCGATCAAGACTACATAAACGCCGTGCTTGGTCACAACAGAATTAGATATTTTGAAGACAGTCAAATGCAAAGTTGGCGTTGGCAATGTCTAGATGGTGGCTACAACTTTAACACTAGACGCCACAAAATTCCTGGTCAAGGCACACAAATTCCAGGTAGTACTTCAGTATTAGTTTTTCATGGCAAGCCAAAGCCACACGAAATTAACGACAAAGTAGTACAAGATCTTTGGCGCTAAAAAGGTTGACCAATAATTCCCATTTTGCTACAATAGAAGTATTGTAAGAAATAAGGAGTCCAAAATGGGTTACAAGGTTGTTGATACCACAGACATGATGCGTACCAAGTACGAGCCCCGTAAAGGCTTGGAAGGTCCGTTCAACTTCTCAGGCCAAGTGTTGTATTATGACAACAAAGAGGGCGCCTACTACGATCCCACTACAGATTTCTACGTTTCCAAAGAGGAAATGGACATTATCAACCAGCGTTTTTACGAAGTGCTTAAAAAATAAGCAGTTTTGTTGTAAAAAAGCCACATTTTACCATTTGACCAATAATTCCCAAACTGCTATAATACTTGTATAGTAATTAAAAAGGAGCCAGAGATGCAGATAGCCACAGCGATTGCCCAACTCAACAAAGAACAAGAGTTTTTGGGCATGGGATTTTTAGAACTCTTGCAAGACATTCAGCAGAATGGTGCAATGGTCTACAGCGAAAAAACCATGGCAGCTTTCAGGGTATTCATGGTGCAGGGTAGCAAGTTGTTTGCCCCGGTTGACCAATAATTCCCAAACTGCTATAATACTTGTATAGTAACTAAACGGAGCCACAATGCAAAACTGGACTGACAAAGTCATCCATTGGAATCAACTGCCCGGAACAGAAGTCAAACGTCTGTTAGCTACCTGGGGCAAGACTCCAGCAGAGATTGCCAAGTATGACAAGAAGCATGGATTTGTCAATGCCGCACCTAAGTCGGTAGCACCAATCCCTACGGCAGTGCCTGCCAAAGCAGAAAAGCCTGCTAAGACAGTGACAGCCAAACCAGCCGCTCGTCAAAAGCATACAGGTGCAGACGGTGAGATCAAGTTTGTAGCACACAGACATCTCTATGTGGGGTTCATGGGCGGCAAGGTTGTGGTAACCAAACGCACCGTAGATGCCTGCCGTGTGGTGTTGCTCGAACAGTTTGGAATTGAAGGTGTCAAGGTTGACGCTTAATTCGACTTCTGCTATAATTTAATTTTAACGCACAACAAGGAGCCAACCATGAGTGCCATTCGTATCATTAAGGGTGAGTATCGTAACAAGCCCGTCCGCAATATTGCTTTTACTTTAGTGTCAGGCTATGCCTCTGGCGCCAAAGGCAATTATGTTACTGTCAAGAATGATGGTAACTTTCCCAACTGCCCTGACACCGTGCGTGTCAAGGTAGATTCCATCCAAGATTTTGAATATGTAACAGGAGATGCCGTGCAAGACAATACAGTACATTTTGAGAAGCCCACAGTAGTCGAGACAGATGACGAGGCTATGGATCGTATCCGTGAGCGTTTTGACATCCTACACGAGATGACAAAGGCCACTGTATCTGGTGATATCCGTGCTATGATTGTGAGCGGCCCTCCAGGTGTAGGCAAGAGCTACGGCGTCGAGACAGAGATTGAGAAAGCCTGCTTGTTTGACAAGTTGGCAGGCAAGCGACTCCGTGCAGAGGTAGTTAAAGGCAGTGCCACTCCTATTGGACTGTACCAAACTCTGTACAAATACAGTGACGCCAACAGTGTTGTAGTATTTGATGACTGTGACAGCATCTTGTTAGATGACGTTGCTCTTAACTTGCTCAAGGGTGCCTTGGACTCAGGCAAGAAGCGTGTTATCTCCTGGTTGTCAGAATCCAGTGCCTTGCGCCGTGAAGGTATCCCAGACCGTTTTGAGTTTAAAGGTAGCGTTATCTTTATTACAAACTTAAAGTTTGACAAAATGAAAAGCCAAAAGTTGCGTGACCACTTGGACGCCCTCCAAAGTCGTTGCCACTACTTGGACTTGACATTGGACACCATGCGTGACAAGTTGTTGCGTATCAAACAGATTGCCAAAGATGGCGTGTTGTTTGCAGACTATGACTTAAATGAGTATGCACAAGATGACATTATTGACTTTATGCATGCCAACAAAGATCGTTTGCGTGAGGTATCCTTGCGCATGGCGCTCAAGATTGCAGACTTGCGCAAGAGCTTCCCTAACAACTGGAAGCGCATGTCAGAGACCACTTGCATGAAGAGTGCCTAACATGGCTTGGGTGGGTGTCATACTGTTAATCCTAGTAGGGCACCCACTGCTGGCAGTCTTATTAGCCTTTTTAATTTTAGTTTTTGGATAACTGGAGTGCCAAATGTACAAGATTTATGATGGTGATTTGTTTCTGTTTGCTGTGGACACCCAGTATGAGGCAGACGAACAACGAGAACAAGGTTTTCGCGTGGTAGTTGGTTAGTTCATTTTGTTTCCTTTTTTCCTGGGAGTAGGTTGGCTCCGGCCCAGGCTTTATGACAGACACCCTTAAAAAAGGTGTCTGTCTTTTTGACTTTTGCTTGCAATAAGTATATACTGTTAACATGAAACAATGCACAATACAAATACGTGATGAGGTCAATATCAAGCTAGAGGGTCTTGACCTAGATGTGCGTAAGAAACTGGTCAGTACTTTTAAGTACGAGAATCCGGCAGCAAGGTATTTGCCTGCTGTGAGACTGGGACGGTGGGATGGTAAGATTGCCTACTTCCAACTTGGTGGTAGCACTTATACCAATCTGTTGCCAGAGATTATTCCTATCTTGGAACAGTACAACTACGACATTGAACTAGATGACCAACGTGAATACTCAACCACATTTGAGTTTGCTGAGATGCGAGAGGATACGTTTGCTGACACAATGTGGCCCAAAGGACATCCACAAGAAGGAGAACCCATTGTGTTGCGAGACTACCAAGTAGAGATCATCAACAACTATCTGCAGAACCCGCAGTGCATACAAGAAGTGGCCACAGGCGCAGGCAAGACTATCATGACAGCGGCCTTGAGTTGGAACGTACAACCCTATGGTAGGTCAATTGTTATTGTGCCCAACAAGAGCTTGGTAACACAAACAGAAAAGGACTATGTTAACTTGGGCCTGGATGTGGGTGTGTACTTTGGTGATCGTAAAGACTACGGCAAGACACATACCATTTGCACTTGGCAAAGTCTAAACAACTTGCTCAAAGACTCCAAAGACGGCACAGCAAAATTCACTATACAGGACTTCATGGAAAATGTGGTATGTGTTATTGTAGACGAAGTACACATGGCCAAAGCAGACGCACTCAAAACTCTGCTGACAGGCATCATGGCTAGAGTGCCAATTCGGTGGGGATTGACAGGAACAATACCCAAAGAGAAGTTTGAAAGTCAAGCCTTGTTGGTTGGACTAGGTCCTGTTGTTAGTAAACTGTCAGCAAGTGAACTACAAGATCGAGGTGTGCTAGCACAGTGCCACGTTAATATTGTGCAGTTGGTAGATCACGTGGAGTATTCCAACTATCAAAGCGAGCTTAAATACTTGCTTGAGGAATCGGGTAGATTGGATACCATGGCGGACCTTGTGCGCCGTGTAAACGAAACAGGCAACACACTTGTGTTAGTAGACAGAACAGAATGCGGTAGACAACTAGTAGAACGACTAGGTGATGGTGCTGTGTTTGTGTCCGGAGCAACAAAAGCAAAAGCGAGACAAGACGAATATGATGAAGTGGCTGACGCAACAGGTAAAATCATTGTGGCAACTTATGGTGTGGCTGCTGTTGGTATTAACATTCCCCGTATTTTTAATCTGGTACTCATTGAGCCTGGTAAGAGCTTTGTTAGAGTTATTCAGTCGATTGGTCGTGGCATACGTAAAGCGGAAGATAAAGACCATGTTCAGATCTGGGACATAACATCAACCTGCAAGTTTGCCAAACGACATTTAACCAAGCGCAAACAGTTTTACAAAGAAGCCAACTATCCTTTTTCAGCAGAGAAATTAGAATGGAAATAAAAACATTATACACTTGTGGCTGCAGTTTTATGTCTATGGGTTTAGTACATCGCGGTGTAACTAGTTTTTTAGATTTATATGCAAAAGAAAAAAATTTTAATCATGTTAGTTTGGGTAGATCTGGGGCAACAAATTTTTTAATTAGACTACAAATAGAAGAAGCTATTAGTCAAGACGCCGACTATGTTATCATTGGGGCCACTAGCTCAGACAGAATAGATTTCCCTCTATTAGACAAAGAAGATCAGCTTGGCAATCATGTTACCATACATGATGTTGAATATCGAGGATACAATAGTTTTAGTGAAAATAATGTATCTTATAACGATACAAAGATGATTAGCGATAGTATTAGTAATTTTACCTATGAAAAAAATTATAAATTGATTCATAATAATCAGGGTCGACGAGAGATTACTCCAGAGATGATTACTGCTATGCATCATTATTTGGCATACCTACACAGTAATAAAATACAAATAACAAAAGATTATTTTATGATTAGTGATGGACTACGTAAGTTACAAGCACTAAACAAACCTTTTATTTTTATAGACGGGCCATTGCGCCACGGAGATTGGACATTTCTTGGAGATAAACATTGGAAAGGTCTGCAACCGTGGGATATGCCTTATGGGTTTAGTGACGCTACAATTACTCATAATCCACAAATAGCGCACAATGATTTCCTGCAAACTTTATTAGATTTAACACCTGATTGGAAATAAAGCGGTCGCATTACTTACAACAATCCTATATAATAACAAAATGAGAATACTAACACTAGACAATCAACACTACGACCTTGACCATTTGCCTGAAGAGGTAGATGACATGAGGTTTGCTATCTTAGACAACTCTAATCCAGCAGATCCTGACTATCACTTTATTCCGTTAATTTTTCTTGAGAGTTTCAACTCACCAGCATTGGTGTTGCGCATAGGCGACAACACAATCAAGATGCCCATGGACTGGCAAGTGTTAATTGGTGAACCAGAGATTGGTGATCTAGAAGTTCTACCACTAACCAGCATCAATGATCGAGGATTCAAAGTATTCCAATTCAATCCTCTTACCAGCTTCAGACCCAGCTTTCCTGACATTGAGATCCTGGATGTGTATCATGAAGTATCATGGTATGCCCCTAAACTCAAAAATGGACAGATGCTAGCAGTGCCTATTACTGATGGTGATGAGCCTGAATGTGTGTATTTTGTCAAAGACATTAGTCGCAACTGCGAGATTGTGGATTACAACAAGGCTTGGTAATGACCTACACTGAACCCGAAGTATTTGAAATAATTAATCGATTGAGTCGAATCTATCTGGAAAGCTATCCAGATGATCGAGAAGGCCTAGAGCGATTCCTACGTTGGGCACATAATCAATACGGCTACAAGTATGGGCAGTCTTGATCCAGGTGTTACTTACATATATGAACGAGTAGACAATCGTATCTATGCTCGAGAAATAGGCAAAACCAATCGACACTTGGTGGGCTGGACTGATCACGACAGCATTGCCATGAGAGAATATCGTAGCAAAATAAACCATGTGTTGACCATGTGCGAAACAGATCCAGCCATGAAGGAGTTGCTGGATCAGTTGTTTATGTTGTATAATTTAAAAAAACTCAATGAGTAACATAAAGTTAGCCATTTGTGGCGACAGCTATATGACTACTGATCAAACTGGCATTCATTGGACTGACCAATTGCCACCTGACCTACATAAAAAAATATTAGCAGTAGGTGCATGTTCAAATGTTTTGATTGCAAATCAAGTACGTTATGCAGTAGCACTTGGGTACAATCATGTGGTTGTGAGTTTTACTAGAAATTCTAGATTTGAATTTGATCGAGACTCTGCACATTCGGTGGTAGTTACTCCGGATCTAACTTTAAATGAGCACTATGCCAAACGGTGGAAACATTCGATAATGCCTGATGCATATCCTGTGGAAAAAAAATTTGTAGATCATTATTATGGGTTGGTAGCAACAGATTTTTTAGCACTACAGTCATATCATGTTGTGCTGTCTACTTTGAATTTTTTAAAAGCAAACAACATAACATTTGCTTACACACTTGGCGGTACTGAATTGCCAGAACATGTGTTCAAAAATATGAGCATACCAAACGAGTTAGAGCAATACCTTGCAAACAAGATATCCGCAAATCTTTGGGATTACCCCAATCCCACATTACACGGCTATCACGTGTATGATTGTGATTGGCAAGATAAGTTCAAGCAAGCGGTAGGAGAAACACTGGGTATTGACTTTTGTTAACATAGTGTTATAATAGTAATATGACTGATAAACTAAGCATTGCTAACGAGATGAAAATGTTTGACCACAAGGTCAGAGACTTCTATGACGAGTTGTCAGAAGACGAGCGCAAGAAGTTTGCTCCATTCCTTATGATACGATGGGGATCGGCAGTAGAAGGTTCGAGAGATCTACAGGAGTTCTATGTTATTTCTACAAATGAACGTTTAAACAAAAACTTCTTTAACATTAACTCAACTCGACATCGTAAACTGCAATGGCTCATGGCCACAACTGTGAGTCCAGGACTGGGCTCAATGAGACACAACTGGATTGCTCCCAAGAAAAAAGAAGCAGGTGTTGGTAGCATAAAAAAACAATTGGCAGAGCTGTTTCCGCACTACAAGTCAGACGAGATAGACGTCATGGCAGCAATAACAACCAAAAAAGAACTTGATCAATACATTAGAGCACATGGCCGAGACAACAAGTAAGTTTACATGTGAGTTTTGCAAGAAAGAGTTTGCACGTGAAAGCTCTATTGCAGTACACATGTGCGAGCCCAAGCGCAGGCGCATGGAACAAAGTGAGCGTGGTGTACAATTGGGATTCCAGGCCTACATCAAGTTTTATGAAATGGCACAAGGTAGTGCCAAACTCAAAACATTTGAGGACTTTTGTGACAGTCCTTATTATCGAGCCTTTGTAAAGTTTGGTCGTTATTGTGTAAACACACGAGCTATTAACCCTGCACAGTTTATGACCTGGTTGCTTAAGAACAACAAGAAAATTGACCATTGGTGCAGTGACAAAATCTACACAGAGTACTTGTTGTTCTATTTGAAGGTAGAAGCTGTAGCAGATGCCTTGGCCCGTGCAGTAGAGTACAGCATTGACTGGCATGAGAAGACCGCGCATCCAGCACACGACTGTTTAAGATATGGCAATACCAATGCGTTATGTCATGCTGTAACAACAGGACGCATCAGTCCCTGGGTAATCTACAACTCAGCGTCAGGCCAAGAGTTCTTGAACACACTAGATACCTCACAGATCACAATGATATGGCCATACATTGATTCAGATGCATGGCAAAAGAAATTTCATGACTACTCAGCAGACCAAGAGTATGCCAAGGAAATTTTAAAACAAGCAGGATGGTAACATGATTCAGATTGACTTTCAAGGTGGGGCACACGGCAACTATCTTGAATTTGTCTGCAATACCATGTGCGGAGTAACAGAAGGCATTCCCTTTAACTCAGCAGGCGCCTCGCACTTAAAAAAAGTACACTAGCAGAAAAGTTTTCTATGCCGATCACTATTCGTATCAGGGCAAGGATCTAGGAGAAAAAGTTGTTAGTATTCAAATAACCAAAAATGACTTGCTGCCGTTATTGCAGATCAGTTTGTTGCGAGCTGGTGATTATGGTTATGATAACAACAACCTCGAAGTTGACACTTACAACAAACTCAACAATTCAGATTATCGGTGGGCACTGGATAAACTTATTGATGGATTTTTCAAAGATCAAGTACAACAAAGTTATAATAATGTACGAGATCCGGCGTGGCCTGACATCAAAACAATCAACGACTATAATGCGTTGCCTGTACACATTCAACATGAATGCAACACTATACACAAATTAGAACTACTTGAACTATCTGAAAACTATCCCAACTGCCCAAGATCAGTACTGAGAGAATTTTTTTCAAATAGGGTTTGAACATCCAGGCCAACAGGGATTTATGCATCGCCAAAACACCATGGTTAATTATGGCACACGATCGGTGTGTGTATTTCCTTTTGAGTGTTTCTACAACATTGATCAGTTTGTGCATCAACTCAAACGCATTGCATCTTGGGCAGGAATACAGTATAATCAACATGATAGGATTGTGGAAATGCATGAAGAGTTTTTAAAACGGCAACCATATGCACATAGTAAAACTAGATGTGATGCTATGGTGCAAAACATAATACAAAATCAACCAGCCGATGATGTTAGAGATTTACTAGAAGAAGCGTATGTAAACGCACAATTAAAAAAAGTACGGACATGAGTGCAGATATTGACATTGACTTTGCTGACAGAGATCTTGTGCTGAAGTTGATTCGGCACACTCCGGCACGGCAAGTGACACAAGGTCAAGTACGCCGACACAACTCAGGTGTGTATGTTACAGACATTCCACATGATCCCATAAATGGGTGTGCAGCCATAGACTATGAACAAGCAGAACAACGTGGCTACTTCAAACTAGACTTCTTGAATATGAGTGTTTATCAGCTAGTTAAAAGTCCTGAACACTATCAAGAGATGTTGGCAGCCACACCTCCTTGGAATAGACTTTGGCAAGATACCAATTGGTCCAAGCAGTTGGTTCACGTGGGAAATTACACAGACTTGTTGAAGAACATGCGCCCATCAACTATACCACAGATGGCAGCGTTTATCAGTATCATTAGACCAGGCAAAGCTCACTTGCAGAATCAGCTCTGGGCGGATGTGTTTGCTACAGTATGGGACGGCGACGACTCACAAGGATACACGTTTAAAAAGTCACATGCTGTAAGTTATGCAGCCTTGGTTGCATTGCATATGAATTTAATTGACAATCATTGACCGATGCCAGTGTGTTCCAAATGCATCAACAGACTCAGGTGCATTGATAAATGGAAGCATGGCATTCCAATAGTCATGTGCTCTTTTTTGTGCTGTAGTTCCTAGCATCTTGCATAGATAATGGCTACCACCTGGTTTGAAAAGTTCTGCATAGTCAAGGTCAATTGGCAGTAGAGGTGCCAACTTTTTATAAAACATCAAGTAATTTAATTGATTGTTATCCGGTAATTGTTGATCAGTTATTGCCATGTCAATTTTATTGTTGATATAATCAATAGCGTAGTTGTTGGTTACAAATTCTGAAGTATCGAATAGATTCCCAACAAATCTAATTTTATGTTGTCGAAAGTGGTTGTTGTATTCCATGCCAATACACAGATGTACTTTGACCAATCGATCCCAATGATATTGTATCATGTCTGCACGGCTCAAATCAATCCCGGCTATTGTTAAGATTCCTGAATCAACTAAGTTGGCTAATCTGTTTATGTTGCTATCACTAGTACTAACATCGTTGTCAATGTGGCACGATATTGCTAACGTACAATTAACAGTTGGATCGATGATCAAATCACCACAATCGATACTATCAAGTAATAAAGTGACTGACCATTGAGCAGTATTAATCCTACTGTACCCTACTAATGGATCAATGATCCAAGGAGTTCTTACACTCCCGTTGCACAGGCCAAGCCAACCACAAACAAAGTCTTTTCTTGCTCCTGCACTACCAACAGTTATTATAATTTTAGAAACTCTTAAATTATCACACGGATTCATGTTAATCTAATTTTCTGACCAATGTTATGCTCTTTCTTTTGATTTTTTTGCGAGCAATGTCCAGCAGGCTACATGCAGGCCCGTGTATGATTTCTAGATCTTTGTTGACAAATGTTCGTAAAGTGTAGCGGAATTTGTCCCAATCTCCGCGCAAGAATATGTTTATGGGCACACTACGATTGCTTTCCCACCACCAGGTGGTAGCTAGCTCTAAAAACTGTAGTTTATCCTCTTGTGCAAGTACACTACCAAAGTCGTAGATAGTTGTAACAGCATCGTCTCTGTTTTGTACAACCCCAACATACTCGGTGTTGGCATAAACGCAAAGCGTAACAAACGGATACTTTTCCGTGAGTTTTTCAAAAATATTGTTACCCATAAATACTTGTCGAGGATCCTATGTATTCAACCACTGCTTACTTATATCAGCAAATTACCAGAGTATTATTGATTGACACCAGTGGTGGCTATTTCACAGCGAGGTACGACCCAGTGTACGCAAAACAATTAACCGTTAACAAAGGTGTAGATAATGTTCTACTCTTTGAATTTATCAACCAAGATCAAAAGCCTGTAAACGTTACAGGCAGCACATTTGTGTTCCGCATGATCAGCCAAAATGGCGATGAATTACTGCTCAGCAAAGAGATGGAAATACTCAGTGCCGCAACTGGCAGAGTCAAAGTAGTGCTGACAGGCGAGGACACTATTGATTTAATAGCACAGCCTGCCAGCTACAGTATTCAGCGTACATCAGGCAACTATGTGCAAGCTGTGTACACAGATGCTAACTCACAAGCACGAGCAGACTGCAACATCGTAGACTCAGTGTTGCCGCAGTTTCAAGACAGCGCCAACTTGACCATACCCACAATTTACGGCCCTATGAGTTGGCCACAGAATCCGCCTAGTGGTTGGCCTGATTGGGCATTGAATCCGCAACCTATTAACTATACTCAAACTACAGAATTCTACTCCAGCCAGATTCCTACTGTGGGTGCTAGCTTGACCACAGTCAAAATGGATCTAACACATTTTACTGGCACAATCAAAGCACAAGGCGCACAGGATTATGAAGCACCTTGGTATGATGTAACCACATCTACTTCGTATCTAAATGCCACAGAAACCATTTATCTCAACATTGTGGGATTCCATCCGTTAATCCGTGTGGCATTTAATCAAAGTCAAGGCTGGGGCGCCACTGCCACTGCCACGGTGGTTGATGGTGTGGTCACAGGAATCACTGTGAACAATCCTGGATACTATTATGTTGCTCCTCCAAATGTGTTGATTGTGGGCAACGGTGCAGGAGCCAAGGCCACAGCCACTCTGGGTGCTGATGGCGGATGCGGACCAATCACAGTGACCGATGGCGGTTCAGGTTACTTGCCAATTACATTTGGTAATCCTGTGTATGCCAATGTTGTCATAAACAACGGCACTGTTACCAATTTGATGTATCGCTGATTGATCTTTGTCGATTAATCTGTTATACTAAACAGATGCTAGACATTGTCTCCTACTTACCCGGCAAACGCAAACACACTCCATCTGGATGGATCAGCTTCAATGCGGTGTGTTGCCATTACAATGTTGGCAGCGTTGACAAACGCAGCCGTGGTGGACTCAAGGCCTCTGAACAGGGCTGGAGTTATCACTGCTTCAACTGTGGATACACCGCCAGCTTTATCCTTGGCCGCTCAGTGAGCTACAAGGCCCGTAGGCTCTTGAACTGGTTTGGTGTACCCGATGCTGAGATTGATCATCTCAATCTAGAAAGTCTGCGGCACAGAAGTATCAATGGCATCTTAGAAGATCGTCAAAAAACTTTTAACTCACTTTCTGCAATTGAGTTTGAAGAACGTGACTTGCCACCGTTCGCTGAACTGTTGACTGATGAAGGCAACTACAGAGACTATGTGCGTTCGAGGAAGGTGCCAGAAGACTTTCCTGTCATGGTGCAGATACAAAATGACGGCATCCACTGGACAAGACCGCATGTGATAATTCCATTTACCCATAATGACCAGATTGTGGGTTATACATGTAGATTTCTCGACAACAAAACGCCTAAGTACATATCCGACAGCCAACCTAACTATGTGTTTGGCACAGATCTACAAAACAAAGCCTGGGACCATGCGTTAGTAATGGAAGGTATCTTTGATGCACTCAGCATTGGAGGCCTTGCCGTGATGCACAACACCATCAGCGATGGACAGGCTAGACTCATACGCAGTCTAGGAAAACAAATAACAGTAGTGCCAGATCAAGACGTGGCTGGCCTAGAACTAATTGATCGTGCTGTAGAACTAGGATGGGCTGTGAGCATACCCAACTGGCCTGCGCACATTAAAGATGTAAATGACGCTGTGGTAGAGTTGGGCCGACTTGGTACCTTGCTGACTATAATGCAATCAAGAGAAACAAGTAAAATCAAGATAGAAATATCTAAAAAACATCTTGTTAAAAAACTTAATAAAATTAAAAAATGACCTTAGATGATATAAACGGATTAATATGCATTAATCTTTGGGAAAAAATACCAAACGATAAAAATGTAACACCACAACAATTGATTTGGTTGGATCAACTAAGTCAAAATCTCAGTCAATATTCTTGGCATAGTATTATAAATGCATCATATCACACCAAAATTGATTATTCTGATCCAAGTATCTATAACACACTGTTGCATTATAATTGGAGAAAATATGATGCAGATGTTATGTCAGAGTTGGTAAAACAATGCAATAATTATGTTATGAGTCAGCACATGATTGACAGAGTTTTTGGCCCGAGCACATTTGCTTTATACAGCATTGACAGTTTTATCAAGCATTATACTACATCAGTCCCACATGTTAAATCCTGGTTAGTAGTAGGACAGGCCTGGATTCCTTGTGTTCACAGAAAAAGTATTGGATTAGTTAACTTGTGCAAGGTTGCAGAACAACTAGGAATTCGTATATATGGAACACCCAGTGGATTTTTACATCTAGATAACAAATCACAATGTGGAGATGCTTGTTTACTCAATGATTCATTGATAACTTGGACACACATAGACAATGATATATTTCAAGCAACAATTAAAACAGAGTAAAGGTTGGCACAATGATAAAAGATTACGGACTTGATGTCCAAAGACTATTTTTAGAGATGATGTTAGAAGATGCGTCCAGCTATGTGCGCATTCAAAATATTTACAACCCAGAGAACTTTGACCGTAGTCTGCGCAAAGCCGCAGAGTTCATCAAAGAACACAGTGACAAGCACAAGACCATGCCCGACAGGTTGCAGATTTCTGCAACCACAGGAGTTAAACTTGCGCCAGTGCCAGACTTGAATCAAGGACACTATGATTGGTTCATGCAGGAGTTTGAAGCATTTACCAAACGTCAAGAACTTGAACGTGCTATTTTAAAGGCAGCAGACTTGTTGGAAAAGGGCGAGTTTGATCCAGTAGAGAAACTGATCAAAGACGCCGTGCAGATTAGCTTGACCAAAGACATGGGTACAGACTACTTTGCTGATCCCAGTGCTCGTATTAACAAGTACTTTAATTCAGGTGGGCAAGTTTCAACAGGTTGGCCACAACTGGACAAGTTGTTGTATGGTGGATTCAGCCGTGGTGAACTCAACATCTTTGCAGGTGGATCAGGCTCAGGTAAATCGCTTGTGATGATGAACATTGCATTGAACTGGTTACAACAAGGTTTGAGTGGTGTGTATATTACACTAGAACTTTCAGAAGAGCTCACAAGTTTGCGTACAGATGCTATGTTAACGCAAATGAGCACCAAAGATATTCGCAAGGACATTGACACAACCACAATGAAGGTCATGCTTGTGGGCAAGAAGTCTGGACAGTATCGTGTTAAAGCATTGCCAGCGCAAAGCAACATTAACGACATCCGCAGTTACATTAAAGAAGTACAGATCCAAACAGGCATCAAAGTGGACTTTATGATGATTGACTACTTGGACTTGCTGATGCCAGTCTCTGCCAAAGTCAGTCCCAATGACTTGTTTGTCAAAGACAAGTACGTGAGTGAGGAGTTGCGTAACTTGGCCAAGGAACTGGGCGTGCTAATGGTAACAGCATCGCAGTTGAATCGTAGTGCTGTGGAAGAGATTGAGTTTGATCACTCACACATTTCAGGTGGTATTTCCAAGATCAACACAGCGGATAACGTGTTCGGTATCTTTACAAGTCGTGCCATGAAAGAGCGCGGCAAGTATCAGATCCAGTGTATGAAGTCTCGCTCATCAACAGGTGTGGGACAAAAGATTGACTTGGAATACAATATTGAAACCATGCGTATCACAGACGAAGGTGGCGACGAGGGCACAGGCTACAACAAGCCACAAAGTTCTCTAATGGATAGTATCAAAGCTCGTAGTCAAGTCAAGGCAGCAGATGAAATAGAAGGTAACACTTCCAAGTCCACATCCTGGGAGCGAGCTACAGGAACTCCTGCATGGGAACAACCACCGGCCAAAGTAGATGGTGACGTGCAAAGCGCCAAGCTCAGACAGTTACTTGGAAAGATCAAAACTGGCTAATGTACGCATTTGACCAAATACGTCATGTACATTTGGAAATTTCTAGTAGGTGCAATGCAAATTGTCCATTGTGCCCTAGAAGTTTCTTCGGATACCCATACAACAATGGGTACACTGAGCGCGACTTAACACTTGAAGATGCGCAACGCATTTTTCAACCTAAATTTATTCAACAGCTAGATGAATTGTATATCAATGGTAACTTTGGCGATGCAGTAATGAATACAGAGACTATTGATATAATCGAATATTTTCAATCGCATTCATCACGTATACACGTAGGTATCAGCACCAATGGCGGAGCACGTGGCGCAGACTTCTGGCAAAGGCTTGCTGAACTTGATGTCTGTGTGTTTTTCTGCATTGATGGCCTAGAAGATACACACAGCCTGTACAGACAAAATACTGTGTACAGCACAGTGATTCGAAATGCTCGAGCATTTATTGATGCGGGAGGGCATGCTACTTGGCGTATGATTGACTTTGATCACAACCGTCATCAGCAACAGACAGCACGTGAACTTAGCGAGAGCATGGGATTTAAACGTTTCCAGCTCATGGACTATGGCAGAAATGTCGGGCCTGTGTTTGACCGCAAAGGAAAACTCACGCACTTTATTGGTCAACAGCCGGAGTGGTACAGCAGTTTTGATGACATGTTAAATCGACGGATCAATGGGTCAACTACATTTGAAGAAATCACACAAGGGCAAACTCCGCAACCTATTGCATGTGAAGTTGAAAAGAAAAAATCAATCTATGTGTCCAGCACAGGAGATGTGTATCCTTGTTGCTATCTTGGATTTGAACCAAAAACATTTGGACGAGGTGCCTGGCACGATGCTGCCAATGCACAGTTCTCACACATGATTGGTTTTAACAATGCTATAGAACACAGTTTGGAAGCGTGTATGGCTTGGTTTGAGGAAATTGAAAAAACCTGGTCTATCCCTGAGTTTGATCAAGGACGCTTGGTTATATGCAATCGTCAGTGTGGGAATTGTGGATCGTCTTCAGGCAAGTCGGCGGTGTAGATAGTCAAGCCCAATAGCCCACTGTATCTCACTTGATCAGTGCGATTCCATCCCTCGTGCCAGGTATCGTAGTTGTTCATGTGCCACCATCCATCTCCAAATGCAGTTGTAATGCGTGTGGGATTACTGCGATTTTGATCAGTGTAAAAATAAGAACTTAGATCTGGAGTGTCGTGATCGCTGAAATAAATCATACCTGTGGCAATCAGTTGACGATAATCTGTGTGTATGTCGTTAACAAAGCCAGGCATGTCTTTGGTAAACTCAATGTGTGTTCTTGATTTACGGCACATTTCATCAGCACCCATACCCCAAGTAACATCAATACCGTGGTACTCTTGATACATCCAGTCAATGGCTTGACGCTTGAATTCTACGCTGCCAAAGTATCTACTGACGGCAGTGAGTGCTTTATGCTTCCATTGCGGGCGCAGACACTTGTAGCGTGTGTTGGGCCAAGGATTGTGTCCCACAGGAGCAACGTCTCCGTGCGGCACCCACGCTTCGCTATCAAGTTCTTGGATAATCTGCGCTCGCTCAAATGGTAACTCTAATTTTAGTTCGCTTACAAAGCGTCGAATACCAATGAATTTAGTGTTGAGGGTAGTTTCCATATACATATTTACAACATGAAACAAGAGTCAACATTATATTGCGCCTGGGCAGATTCAGGCATTGCATTACACAATTCGGGCAGATGCCTGTTGTGTTGTCACAGCCAAACATACCTACAGGACAACAATCAACAAGACTTGTACCTTGACGTCAACACATTGCAGGATGCATGGACTAGTCCTACTAGACAACAGATACAAGCAGACCTAGATGCAGGCATTCAGCACCCTAACTGTAGTGCTTGCTGGGCAGAAGAAAATGCCGGACGTAGCAGTCGAAGACTTGTGGCCAATCAGCAGTTCAAGTACCTGCCACAAAACGCACATCGTCCACAGCTGGTTGATCTCAAACCTGGAAACACCTGTAACCTGGCCTGTAGAACATGCTGGCCCGAAGTGTCAAGCAAATGGTATCGTGACTATTGGGAACTAGAAGCACACAAGCAAGAACCTGACTACAAAAAGTATCTGGCCAGCTGGGGAAGAATTAAGAGTAGTTACGAACCCGAAAACACTAGATTATGGACAGAACTTGAGTCCTGGTTGACTGATGTCAAATACTATGACATCTATGGTGCTGAGCCCATGCTGTTGAGTAATGTGTTTGACATCTTGAAACAGGCTGTGGATAAAAATCTAGCACATGAACAAAGTCTGCACATCAATACCAATGGTACAATTTGGAATCAACGATACATTGATACATTGACCCAATTCAAACATGTGGCACTAGATATCAGTGTAGATGGTATTGGCCCGCACTTTGATTACATACGCTATGGAGAAACTTGGAGTACAGTAGAAAAGAATCTGGATCGCTATCAAGAACTAGTACGCAAACACCCTAATATCAGCATGTGCGTTTGTGTAACTGTGTGTGCCTACAACATCTGGTACATTCAAGACATTGAACAGTATTTTAAACAGCGTGGTATAGGCTACTTCTTTAACATGGTGCATCATCCACAACATATCAATGTGCGGGTGTTGCCTGATCTAGTCAAAGCACAAGTTAGAACACATCTTGCAGGAGCCGGACATCAAGTTGCTAGCATACTAGACTTCATGGACATGCCACTAGACAATCAACCCGAGTTATGGGCAAAGTTTTGGAGCACAACAAAAAAGCTAGACCTGTTGCGCAAACAAGATCTAGCCTCTACGTTTCCTGAATTTTACAAATTAATTAGGCAACAGCACCTTTGATCACAGCATAGCGTATGACCAATGCTTCGCCAAGTGTACCAGCAGTATTGTTTCTAACATATATTGTGGCACTACCTGCTGCACAAGAGGCATTGAAAGTGTACGCACCCAGTGTGCCACCACTCTGATGCTGTAATACTAATAAATCATTTGCACCAATTGTGGTGTTGGTCAATACAAAACTTACTATAGTGTCTGCAGCCAAGTTGGTGTTTTGCATGGTGATCTCACCAGACTGTTTGTTGAGTCCAACGCCACCACCTTTGTTACCAGTCTGCACAACCGCACCACCAGCACCATTAGTATACCCCACTCCTCCCAAGCCGCCTGTGATTAGCACATTACCTGCACTGGTAAGAACGTTGCCTGTGCTTGATATACTTGGGAATGTACTCACATTGGCAGTGATGTTGGCGCTGAGTGTTTTGGTAACAGCGCCAACAGGCGAGGTGTAAAACTTCAAAGCACTGCCTGCGTTGGCAGTGGTGTAGTTTTCCAAGGAAACAAAGTCAATACCCAAGGTTCCAATGTTGCCTGCGGCCAACACATAGCCACTGGCGTTGCCAAATCCTGAACCAGTTATTCGTGCTAAAATATCACCAGACTGCACTGCTGTTGGCGCGGCCGCTGTGCCGCGAGCTAATCGCATTACCAGTGATGACTGAACGGCAGCGCCGGTTCCAAATGTGTCAAGTGTGGTTCTGCATGACACACCATCATTGCCTGTCACATGCACCATGCTTCCAGTGTTGTATACTGGCTGATACGAACCATCGGCGCTGCCCACAATGTTTAGTGCACCAGCGGTGTTGGCCGGGATCAGGGCAGGAGTTCTAAATTCCACAATGCCAGTGTCCAGAGCCTGAAACGCCACATTGCCTGAGCTGGTATAAGTCTTTAAATTACCGCCAATGTTTATGTTGCCCACAATACCTACACCGCCAGCAACTGTTAATGCACCTGTGGTAGTGCTGGTACTCACTGTGTTGGCTGTGATATTCACTGGACCAGAAAATGTACTTAACGGACGATTTAAATCAAACACAGTGATTGTGGTTCCACCATCGCTAGTACCAAATCCAAATTCATATGTGCCTGTGGCAGCAAATGTAATAACTCCGCCCGAATATCCTTGTATACCAGTGACACCAAGTGTCACAGACGCAGGCAATGTCACTGTGTAAGCAGTATTGGTAACAACAATTTGCAATTTAAGATAACCATAACTACCACTGGGTGGCCATTTCACAAAACCCAAACTCACACTGCCAGTGGACGGTGCCAGTCTTTGATAATGTCCGGTGGTATAATCCACTGTGACTGGTCCCGAAGTGGTTGTAAGATTCACCGCAGTTGCGCTAAAATCTTGTATCTTGGCAGCATAAAGCAGTGCATCATTCATGTTGTTGTCCAACGTGGTGCCTGTGAGTGCTGCCTTTAGTACTGCTTTGTTTTGTAAATCTGTTATTTCAGTTGCGGCATAGTTGAAATTGGTCTGTGTGGCAGTGAAATTATCGCGGAAACCCTGTGTGTTATTGGGTTGCCCTGCTACAGGATATGTAGCATCGATATTTGATGGATTGATTTGACTGGTCATTTGTGTTCCTTGGCTTTAAAAGCAGTAATAGATATTTATTAGAATCTAAAAAGCACTAAATAATCCAAAGGCTCTTGATCGAATGCAAAAAAAGACACGCAGTTTGTTAGAAGAATTAGACTCAATGTATGTTGAGCGTGATCGTCGCCTGATAATCGAAAGTCGTGCTGACAATATCATCGCCAGTGCCATCAGATTAGTAGAACAAATTGAGCATGAGTTTGGTGCTGAACAAGCAGAAAATCTCACAAGAAAATTGCTCAATGCCATAAGAACAAAGGATGCTGGAAAGTTTTCCAGATCCGTTAG
>Ga0209990_10000106_pt1 | contig 80698 bp, 85 predicted proteins | sample NOAtaG_6_FD_187304 | JGI IMG/M metagenome (GOLD analysis project Ga0209990, IMG submission 187304) | Freshwater lake microbial communities from Lake Erie, under a cyanobacterial bloom - NOAA_Erie_Diel5S_2200h metaG (SPAdes) (version 2) | ecosystem: Environmental > Aquatic > Freshwater > Lake ... | reverse complement strand
CTCTTGGCTAATCCTAATAATCCGAGCTTTGGTTTTATTATTTTTTGATTTAAATTCATAACTTTTAACCTCCAGTTATTGTCTTCTCAATTATACAACTGTAAGATTAAATTTCAACTACTTCAATTAAAGAATAGTATATAAACCAGACTCATGCTTAATATAAGACTAATACTATTCCACAATACATTGTGAAGAACTTCATATATTACATTTACTATGCCAAAATGTTTCAAAATAGTATGGTAACAAACTTCAGATACATTTAATAGCGTCGATGCCTTACTAAATGCTCTACATCTCATATTTGCCATGAAAAACCTATTTATAGGATGGCCACGACATCCAACCCATCGAGGTGTCGTTAACGATCTTATTACTCGAATACTAACCTATTTCTTTATACTAAACTCTTAATAAAAAATTAACTTCACAAAAGTAATTTTCTACATTTTGAGGCTTTTGAATATCCGTGAAAATCACGTACGGGATTTTTACGGATGGGGCAAAACAAGCAACACCTCGCTGGCTTCAACGCTTATTCATATCGCAATGCTTCTGCAGGCATTAATTTAGCTGCTTTCCAAGCAGGGTATATAGTAGCTAAGAAGGAAAGTAATAGGGAAACGCTCATTACTAAAATAACATCACTCCAAACTAAATGCGAAGGCAAGGTGGTTAAAAAGTAAATTACGGGGTCAAATAGCGTCATCCCAGTTATTGATTCTAACGCTTCCTTTATTTTCTGAATATTTAAAGAAAACCAAATGCCAAGTCCGCCTCCTATTAAGCTACCTAATATACCGATCATCGAGCCTGTGATCATAAATATTTTAACCACTGATAGTTTATGCATGCCAATGGTCCTCAAAATTGCGATGTCATAACTTTTTTCTTTAACAAGCATTATCAAGCCTGAAATAATATTAAATGTCGCAACAAGGATTATGAGCAGTAAAATCAAAAACATGACATTTCTCTCAACTGCAAGCGCTTGCACAATGTTCTCATTATTTTGTTGCCAATTGGTTATTATCAGGTCTTGCGCGACAGACATAGCGATTTTTTGCGCCACCTCTTTAACGGCATAGGGATCGGTTAAAAGCACTTCTATATCGGTTACAGTTTCGCCATAATCAAAAAATAATTGTGCTAAATTTAGTGGCATAAATATAGTTGAAGCATTGTATTCATACATACCAACATCAAAAACACCTACTATTTTAAAAGTTTTACTACGCGGAATAGCACCAAGCATACTAATATTAGTTTTTGGGGAAATTAATCTTAATTCATCCCCGACTTGCGCACGCAGTTGCCGCGCTAATGCTTTACCTATAAGAATACCATCTTGTTTTTGATAATCTGCAAAGTCACCTGCAATCAATGAATTATGAACTAATGGCTTGGCAGCTATATCCTCACCATTCATTCCTCTAACTTCTACACCAGTAGAAAAATTATCAGTTGTGGCAAGGGCCTGCCCCATTACAATTGGTGCAACATAGCTAACATCGGGGTTTTGCTTTACCTCGTCGATGATAAGTTTAAATTCACGCAGCTCTCGGTTAGCAGCGCCAATTGTTACATGGGAATTTATACCGATGATGCGATTAATCAGCTCAATCTCATAGCCTTTCATCACGGACATAACTATTATCAGTGTTGCAACGCCAAGAATGATGCCAAGCAATGAGAAAGCGCTTACTACTGAAATAAACCCTTCCCGTCTTTTGCTGCGCAAATAGCGCCAAGCAATCATCCATTCATAATTTTTAATCATGTAATTTTCTTTTTGAATAATTTTATTAATATAGCTGCATAAATTACTGAGAATAAAGAGCCTAACATCACTCCCAGCTTAGCTTGTACCAAGTATATTGCTGTTGGTTGATTTGTGAACGCCATTATGCTGATAAATAGGCTCATGGTAAATCCGATACCACATAACACAGTTACGGCATATAATTGTTTTAAATTAGCTCCCACCAACATAGGAATAAACCTCAGCCTAATTAATAGATAGGTGGGAATGAAGATACCAGCTTGCTTACCTATAAACAGGCCTAATATAATGCCCACAGTAATGGAGCTTAATAAGTCTCGTTCTAAGCTTAGATCGAAAAGAGAGATGCCGCAATTAGCAAAAGCAAAGACGGGTAATATTAAAAACAATACCCATGGTAATAATAATTTTTCCATTCTATCCATGCAAGAGGTTTTACCGCCCTTGCTATGAAGAGGAATAAATGCGGCAAGTATTACTCCTGCGATACTTGGGCTTATGCCAATTTTATAGAGGAAAAACCATACAAATATACCTAAGAACAAGTAAATAAAGTTGTTATTAATATACAGAAAATTCAATGAAATAAGTATCAAGCAAACAACCCCTAAACTAGGCAGATAAGAAAAATCGAGGTTAGATGTGTAGAAGAAAGCAATTATTAAAACTGCTAGAAGATCGTCAATTATGGCTACTGCAGTCATAAAAATTCGCAATGAAACTGGCAACCCTTTGCCAACCAATGCCAACATCCCCAAGGCAAATGGTATATCAGTTGCGGCTGGAATAGCCCAGCCGCGCATGCCGATTTCACTTTGATAGTTAAAGCTCGAATAAATCAAAGCTGGAATTACCACCCCGCAAAAAGCAGCAATAAAAGGTAATGTCCTTTGTTGTATGGTGGATAAATGGCCAATCAACATTTCGCGCTTTATTTCAATGCCTACCAGCAAAAAAAACAAAGCCATACAGAACTTATTAATAAAATTTTGTATAGTCATGTCGAGGTGAATGCCTTTTAATCCAAAAGAAATGCTTGATTCTAAATAACTATGATAAAGCTGTTGCAAACTAGAGTTAGCAATCACTAAAGCCAACAATGCTGAAAAGATTAACAATAAGCCTCTTTCAGCAGCATCATACATTAATAAAGCAAAGCGTTTATATCTCTCTCTAATCATTTCCCAGAAATAATTCCTTTAAATATATTATTGTTCTCAATAACCGCATAGTCGTCTCTTCTTACTTCTTCTTTTAAAGCAATTGTGCCTGCATCAGGATAGCCTAAAGACTTTAACAACACACCCACCATTTGCAAACCTGTTTCAATAGTAGAAGGAATGGTGACCACTGAACCACAGCGGCGCAAACTTTTTGCATGTTTATAATCTTCAACACGGGCAATCACGGTGATATTTTTATAATGAGTGGAGATTACTTTAACAGCTTTACGTAAAGCGTCTTTTTCGCTCATTGTCAGCACTACAGCCGTTGCACGTTCGCTGCCAACAGCCTTTAAGGTTTCAATATGGCTCAAGTCACCATGATAGACTTGATATCCCTGGCTTTGTGCTTTCTTTACTAATGCCATATTGCCATCAACCGCAACATAATTAATTTGCTGCCTCGACAATGTATAAGCTAAAACCCTACCAATGCGGCCAAAACCTGCAATGATAACATGCCCATCTAAGTCACTAACTCCTTTATATTCTTGACTGACAGGGTCAACTTCATCTTTTGTAGTTAGCTTTTCTTCAACCCATACTCCCAACATGGAAAGCAACGGCGTTACTGCCATAGATACTGCAACAACCATGAGTAAAAATTGCGCTAACTCCTCTGGCATCACATTTTGTTTTAAAGCTAAATCAAACAAGATGAAGGCAAATTCACCTCCTTGCGAAAGTAGTAAGGCAGAATGGATTGCTGCCCCCCAAGGGAAGCGAAATAAACGGCATAACATCAAGATAATTAATGCCTTTACCGCCAGCAACAATAATGAGGCAATAATTACTTGCTGCCATTTACTAGCGATGAAATCAATATCGATTGACATGCCGACTACCAAAAAGAAAAGCCCCAAAAGCAGGCTTTTAAACGGCATTATACTATTTTCAACGCGATTACGATGCTCTGTTTCAGCAATAAGCAAACCTGCAACAAATGCTCCCATCGCCGTTGATAAACCCAGTTCACTGGTTAAAACTGCTGCGCCCAACACTAATAATAACGTGGTAGGAATATATATATCTTCACTTTCGGTAGCACCGATAATAGCAAACATCGGCCTTAAAAAAAGGCGTCCAAAAAGGGTAATTACTATAATCGCTACAAGCGCCTTGACTGCGGCCATACCGATTGCAGGTAAAAAGCTATCGGGGTTATCCGCAAGCAACGGCAAAATTGCTAATAATGGCACAACGGCAAAATCTTGCATTAGTAACACAGAAAGTGCTAATCTGCCAGTCTGAGTGTTCTGCCTTTTATTTTCAGCCAATACTTGTAAAACGATGGCTGTTGAAGAAAGTGCCAATGCAGCACCAATTACTATAGCTACAGAAATCCTCAGCTCTACTAAATGACTTAATGCGAATACAAAAACTAACGTAGTCAAAACTAATTGTAATCCGCCAAAACCAAAGACATGTAACCGCATCCTAATCAACCTTTCAAAAGTCAATTCTAGACCGATGACAAATAATAAGAATACCACTCCAAATTCAGAAACTTGGTGCGCAACCGCAGTATTCTGAATATAATCTAGGCCGTGTTTACCTATAATCGCGCCAACAATTAAATAACCCAGCACAGGGCTAAGTTTTAAGCGTTGCATTAAAACAACAATGAATACAGAAACACCTAAGATTATCAAAATATCTTGTAAGTAAGCTAAACTATGCATTATTTTATGTACTCCTTTTATTTTTTGTCTTGGCGATCCTAAGCTTATATAGTAATACATATAGTTATATGGAAGCAAGAACAACTTTAATTACTGGTGGGGCAAAAAGATTGGGTAAGGCGATGGCTACCCACCTTGCTGCACATGGCTATAATGTTATTTTACATTACAATAAATCTGTTAATGAGGCGAGCGCCCTGGCAGAAAAATTAGAGAGTCATTATGCCGTTAAAGTAACTTTATGGAAAGCAGATTTAAATTATTTATCAACCAACAACCTTAGTGATTTGCCAAATTTTGATTTGTTGATCAATAATGCATCGCTATTTGAGCAGGATTATTTTCATAATTGCGAACCAGAATTATTGCAGCGCCACCATAACATAAATTTTTTCGCGCCTATTTTGTTAATGCAACACTTATCAAAGCAAGGTTTAGCAAGCTCAAATATCATTAACATTGTCGATAGCTATGCATATAAATATGAAAAAGGTTTTTTTTCTTATATTAATAGCAAAAGAGCTTTAAGTGAGTTGACTAAACATGCCGCCGTCCTACTTGCGCCTAATATAAGAGTGAACGCTATTGCCCTAGGGTATATTTTAAAAGGCGAGCGCGAGTCAGAGCAGCATTTTTTAAATGCCCAAAAAAAAGCATTATTACCAAACAATCCAGCAACAACCGAGCAACTGTTAAAAGCAATAGACTTCCTTCTAACAATGGAATGCCTAACAGGGCAAATATTAATGCTTGACGGTGGGGCGCATCTTGCACAGAATGTCTGTGATTAGATATTTAAAACAATTTCGTGCTCAATGAAATCACTAGAAAGTTTAATTACGCTTTTAGCTAAATTGCCAGGGCTGGGCACTCGTTCAGCACGCAGGATAGCATTGCATCTTATTAAAGATAATCGTCAATTCATGATGCAATTAGCGGAGACTATTAATGCCGTTGCTGAAGAAATAAAAGCCTGCACCGAATGTGGTAATATAGATACAGTTTCGCCTTGTTCAATATGTGCAGATCCCAGAAGAGATAATAGTATTATTTGTGTGGTAGAAGGCATTGCAGATTTATGGGCAATGGAGCGTGGCCACGTTTTCAATGGTTTGTATCATGTATTAGGCGGCTCTCTTTCGGCAATTGATGGCCGCACACCTGAAAAATTAAATTTAAAGAAATTAAGGCAACGGGTGACTGAAAGTAGTTTGCGAGAGATTATTATTGCCACTAATGCCACCCTTGAAGGGCAAACAACGGGACATTATATAGTTGATATGTTAGCAGATACAAATTTAAAAATCTCTTGCCTTGCGCATGGAATTCCTGTTGGGGCAGAATTAGATTATGTTGATGAGGGAACATTAACACTAGCGTTAAAACAAAGACATAACTATGATAATTGATGACGTTGGCATTATCATAAATTCTCGTAAGCTCGGTGAAAATGCGCTAATTATCGACTGTTTCTTAAAAGATCATGGATTGTACAAAGGGTATTATCGCATTCCACGCAAGAAAAAAAACCCAGGGACTGATATAATGGTTGGTAACATAGTAGCTGCGCGTTGGCAAGCCCGCTTAGCGGAGCAATTGGGCGCGTATCGCTTTGAAATAATTGATAATATAGTAAGCAAAGTTGCTTTTTCCAAAGTGGAATTATCTATTTTAAATTCAGTAATTCAACTGCTTAACCTTGCCATAAATGAAAAAGAACCCTTAACAGAATTATTTGAGCAAACTACACGAATATTATCATTGCTCCACGATGAATCTATTAATCTATCATCTAAGCTACATACATATATTTTATTTGAATTAACCATGCTACGCCAAGCTGGTTTTGCAATGGACTTGCATAAATGCGCTGTGACAGCTGATCAAAAAAATCTTGTTTATGTATCACCGCGGACTGGGCGCGCTGTATGCAATGAAGTTGGCGCCCCATATGCCGAAAAACTGCTTAAGCTACCGCAATTTTTAGCATACAATACTAAACCGCAAAATAACGCAGAATTATTATTAGCATTTAATTTATGCGGGTTTTTTCTGCAAAAATTATTCACACATGAATATCTGCGCCCTAATCAACTAACCTATCGGCAGCAAATAGAAAATTATTTACGTCAACAGGTATAATTTTTATTTTATGACGAAGTATCGCCTCGCTTACCAAAACAAATAGCTGATAATAAAGGCACAGATGCTCCTAATACAATATATTTAAAAGAAGTAGCGATTAGTAAGTAACGGATAATTGCACCACAAACAGCATAGTTCACCCCTACCCTGAATAAGTAACCTAATTTGCTTTTTGCTTTGTTAAATATATCTTTTTGATTTCCCAATAATATTGAAGAGACAAACCAACTCAATGAAAAGCCCAATGAGACATAGGCATAACGCAAACAATGGTAAAATTTACTAGGAGGGTTATTAGTTTGATAATAAATACCCAGCAGGCAGGTGAAAGTTAATAACATGAATAATATGCTAAACAAAGCGGGATTTTTTATAAACTTATGGTTTTTAAGTATAAGCTTACAGGCAATAAAAGTTGCCAAAACAAAACCAACTGACGCCAAAACATCAATTGGAACATGATAGCCAAAATGTACTAATCCCCATCCCGTTCCTATAATTAATGCCAACATTGCAAAACGTAACCACAGCAATGAAGAATGGAGCAAAACCCAGCCATAGAGAGAGGTAGATGTATGCATATGCCCACTTGGATAAGCAAAACCCGGCTCTTTAATAAAATCAGCTAAAGGAACTGCATAATAATTCTTGAGAAGCGTGTTGAAAACAGCTGCAAAAAGCATTAACGACAAAGCTTGCCCCCAGACTTTACTGTGATTACTACACAAACCCGCGATTATAACGAGTAGTATAACTTTGATATCATTTGAAAATAATAAGAAAAATCTAGCAATTGCATCCACTAAAGACATTTCAATTAGCTCCATCATGCCACCTTTGAATTTAAAAACTGCCGAATTATAACGCTGATCAATATTTTGCGCAATTAGATATTGAGATTAAATTATGGTCATTGCTGACTATACTTATGGATCAAGGCTCTAAAATAGTGCACTTTTGCTTAGCAATGGAGAGGGGCTTGCATACCGCAGTTGCTTGCTCTTTACTAAGACTTATCAACTCTAAGCTATAAGAATTCTTACCGTTGTGATTCTTCATAGTGATGCGATGCTTGATATTTTTCAATTGCGTTGGATATTTGCGCAATAGGCGTTGCCATTCTTTTTCTGCCGAGTCCCTTGAGTTTAAAGTAGCCAATCTAATCTTATGGTTTTTTAAGTTTTTAGACCCATCTATAACATCAAAAACACTCTCCCTAGCTGCTTTCTTGTCTGGAGGCGAAGCTGATTTTACTTTAGTAACCGCGCGTGGTTTTTCTTTTATAGGAGGAGAATCGCTGATTTGTTCGTAAATCATCTTGTCTTGGTTGGAAAATTGCACTCCTCCAGAATTAATAGGCTTAACCCTTAAGGGGGTAAGGTCACGCTTTATAAATGGTATTTCGCCAACATCTAAAGGCTTAATTGTATAGTTATAAGCAAAGTAAGTGAGAGAAATAAATAACCCAATAGGCAGCAGGGTAAAAATTATATAAAGAGGCCATTTAAATTTGGAGCGTTTCACTAATTCAAAATAGATTTATTACACAACATGCTAAGATATCGTACGAGAAGTATTTTTACAATAGAGGTCTATAAAATGTTTTTGCGAGGTTGACTCTTGCAGGAAGGTTAACTAGAATGCAGCGAACTTTGGGGAAATTATTAGGGAAAGGAAAATGCAATACAAGTGCTTTTTAGCATTATTAAAGAATATTCATAAATATAGTGACTTTGTAACGGCTAACAAATACGCTTATCAAAAATTTCTGCTAACCTTTGGCAATTGCTCTGTAGAAATATTAGATAAAGAATTGGAACATCTAAGCTCGCCTTTTGCTATTTCTTCCACGGAAAATTGGGTGGAAAATATGCTAGATGCCAAGGCCTTTCCACGTGAAAGAGCAAGTATTAGCGAGGACATGCTATCTTTATTAATAACCAACTTTTACCCAAATCTTTTCTTCGATGAAAAAACAACACTTGAGTTTTTTAAAGATTTCAAGCGGACTAAATACTATAATGCACTGAGTGCAGAAGAAAAAATGTCGATATACGATCTGTCTGAAGATATAAGAAGTGAATTTTATGATTTCGATGGTGTTGTTGTTACATATGAGCATGGAGGCAAGACCCCAGAAGAAGAGAATATGCTTAATATAATCGAAAGGGTGAGCGAGAATATAACTTCGACTATAACAATTATTCGCCAGCTTGATTTAACTGATAAATACGGATTATATCGCGAGCAGTTGATTGGTTTTGTTAATTTTAGCTTCAGTAAGCTTAATCAGCATAAGGACCAAGCGTTGTCCGTTATTGCTTTGCAAGCAATAAATGAATTTACCAAAGGATGCTTAATTTCTATCAAAAACAATGAGTTTGAGCAATTATTGATTTATTGCCAAATAATTTCTCAAGTAGTGCAATTAATAGTCGATCATTATCCGCCAATTCACTCTATTCTAGAAGAGCTAAACGATTCAAGCTTGTTTAAGGAGCGGCCTGCAGCATCATTCCTGGCCGCAAATAAATATTCTTTATTTACAAAATTAGCAGTTATTCCTACTAGCGAACCTAAAAAGATTTTTTCTTTAGATGATAGTTTTGACGATGATTTTAAAAAAATTCTAAGTGATACATATTTGCTGGAAAATAAAGGTCATGCTGGTGAATTGCCTAAAGAGGCAGATTTGATTTTCACCAGAATAGAAAGCCCCAATTCTGATAAATGTACTATCAACATCTTAATAGAAAGTTTGCGAAAAAATGAACTAAATTTTCCATTAACTGTTATTGTGGATGTAAGTAGAGTTGCCTTAAAAGATGACTTGGTAAATACTTTGCTAGATAAAACAAAACCTCTAAGGGATAATGGTGATTTGAATTTAGTATTAATACAAGCACAAAGCCATTTTTGGCAGCTGTGCTTAAACAAAGGCAAAGGTAATTTATTGGCGGTTTTTAACAATGACAATCAACGTTGGAAGGAGTTTAATACTTCAATCAATAAGCTATCTATTTATAACTCAATAAGCCCAGGCGATGCGGAGTATTATTTATTAATGAATGCAAGTCTGTTATGTAGTAAATGCGTCGAATTGCTAGAAAATAGCTTGGATGTAACTTATGCAAAAGCCACGCAAATAGCACAAAGTTTGCATATACCTAAAAGAAGTATACTGTTAGATCATTTTTGCTGTTCATTGGATGTTTGCTTAAAGGAGAGCGTTGAAGAAAAAGCTTTATCTAAAAATTTATGCTCATTATTGGCAAATGATGGGTTGAAATTTATATGGGGGCGTGTTATTGGAAACCCGTTACTTGCTTTGCACGTAACTAGTGGCAAAATAACTATAAACCCAGGTTTGGTTACGCCGAGCGTTGATGAGCTTAAAATAGCTTGCGCCTTAACCACTTCTTTCACTTCCATGGTTAATGAAGAAATGAAAGCTAAATGGGCTAAAATTGAAAAGAGAGAGAGTAATGAAAAGCAAAGATGAGCTATGTAAACTTACTATTGTTGAAGCAATAAATGCTTTGAAAGCAAAATCATTTTCTGCAGTTGAGCTTATAACAGCACATTTAGAAAAGGCAAAGGCCAGTAAATTAAATGCCTTCACTGAGATTACCGAAGAAATCGCTTTAACTGCCGCCGCGCAAGCTGATAAGAAATTAGCCAATGGCACAGCGGGGCTTATAGAAGGCATTCCTATCGGGGTTAAAGATTTATTCTGTACCAAGGGTGTTAAAACCACAGCCTGTTCCAAAATCTTAAGTAATTTTGTGCCGCGTTATGAATCAACCGTAACCCAGAATTTATTTAATAATGGCGGTATTATGTTAGGCAAAACTAACATGGATGAATTCGCCATGGGTTCTTCAAATACTACTAGCGCTGCTGGTAATGTTATCAATCCTTGGCGCCGCCATAATGATAAAGCGGATTTAGTGCCAGGGGGTTCGTCTGGTGGCTCTTCCGCTGCGGTGGCGGCAGGTTTATGCATGGGGGCTTTAGGCAGTGATACGGGTGGCTCAATCAGGCAGCCAGCTTCATATACTGGGATTGTTGGTGTAAAACCAACCTATGGCCGTTGTTCCCGTTGGGGGATGATTGCATTTGCGAGTTCTTTGGATCAAGCTGGTGTTTTCACGCGTACAGTTGCTGATTCCGCATTATTATTACAGGCGATCTGTGGTTATGATGTTAAAGACTCTACTTCCATGAATATCCCTGTGCCAGAGTTTTCCAAACAAATTGGGCAAAGTATTGCTGGTATGCGTATTGGTATACCAACAGAATATTACATGGAAGGCATGAATGCTGAAGTAGCCAAGCTTTGGGATGAAGGCAAAAAATGGTTGCAAGCTGCTGGAGCAAACATTGTTGACATAAGCTTGCCTCATACTAAATATGCATTGGCAACTTACTATATAATTGCCCCTGCGGAGGCTTCATCTAATTTAGCTCGTTATGATGGCGTGCGTTATGGAAAACGTGCTGATTTACCTGCTGGGGCATCGTTAGATGATTTATATGAACTGACCCGCGCGAATGGGTTTGGCGCCGAAGTTAGACGCCGAATTATGATCGGTACTTATGTTTTATCTGCTGGTTATTATGATGCTTATTATGTGCACGCGCAGAAAGTGCGCAGACTTATCCAAAATGATTTCTTAAATGCATTTGCTAAATGCGATGCCATCCTAACACCTGCTACACCAACTGCCGCCTTTGCAATTGGCGAAAACTTGGATCCTCTTGCTATGTATTTAAATGATGTATTCACTGTTCCTGCTAGCTTGGCGGGGCTGCCAGGTATGGCGATTCCAGCTGGTTTAAATAGCCAAGGCCTACCTTTAGGTTTACAATTAATTGGCAAGGCCTATGATGAAGAAACATTATTTAGATTAAGTGCTGCGCTTGAGAAAGAAGCAGGGTTTAATTTACTAACAAATTAACTTATAGAGGGGTAATCAATGGCGATTGAAATTTTAATGCCAGCTCTGTCACCAACGATGACGGAAGGTAATTTAGCCAGATGGTTAAAAAAAGAGGGTGATAAGGTTGCCCCAGGGGAAGTTATTGCTGAGATAGAAACTGATAAAGCAACTATGGAAGTAGAAGCGGTTGATGAAGGAGTGCTAGCTAAAATTATCATTCCCGAAGCTACTGAAGGAGTAAAGGTAAATCAGTTAATCGCTGTATTGCTTGAAGAAGGAGAGGATGCGTCGAGTGTTGAAGTGCTAATTGCCAACCAAAATAATATCCCGCAAGCAGTGGTTACGGCTCACGCAGTGACAGTCGCACCGATTCAACAAGGTGCAGAAAAAATCAACTCTAGTAGCGTTGCTGAGAATAGAATATTTGCCACACCGCTAGCACGCCGCATAGCTAATGAAAAAAAACTTGATTTAGGAATGGTAACAGGTAGCGGCCCACATGGGCGTATTATTAAAAATGATGTTATTAATTTAGCAAATAATAATTTATCTGTTTCAATACAGCCAGCTGAACCAACTAGTAGATCAACCTTAGTGCCATTAACGGCAATGCGTAAAATAATTGCTAAACGCTTGCAAGAATCTAAGCAAAACATCCCACATTTCTATTTAGATATTGATTGCAATGTTGATAAATTATTGCAACTTCGTACTGAAATTAATAACGGCGCGCCACTTGATGCCGATAGTAAACCTAAATATCGTATTTCAGTTAATGATATGATGATTAAAGCTTGTGCCCTTGCTTTACAACAAGTGCCTGAAGCGAATGTTGCATGGAGTGAACAAGGGCTAGTTCAACATCATCATGTAGATATCTCTGTAGCAGTGGCTATTGATGGCGGCCTAATCACCCCGATTTTATCTAATGCAGATAAAAAAAGCATTACTGAGATTTCGGCCTTGATGCAACAACTGGTGATAAAAGCCAAGCAAAATCAATTAAAGCCTGAAGAGTTCCAAGGCGGTAGCTTTAGCATCTCTAATTTGGGAATGTATGGAATTAAAAACTTCAAAGCAATAATTAATCCTCCGCAAGCTTGTATTTTAGCAGTTGGCACTACAACGCAAACACCAATAGTACAAGATGGCGAAATTAAAATTGCTTCAGTAATGAGTATTTCTCTCTCATGCGATCATCGGGTGATTGATGGTGCAGTGGCAGCTACTTTCTTAAACAAGCTGCAAGCTTTGCTAGAAAATCCAGTTAATATACTTGTTTGAAAATAGGATAAAAGGGGTTTATGGATAATAAAATATTTGATGTAGTAGTGCTTGGCGGAGGCCCAGGGGGTTATGTGGCAGCACTAAGGGCAAGCCAGTTGAATTTAAAAGTAGCAGTTGTTGAAAGCCAGCATTTAGGCGGTATATGCGCTAATTGGGGGTGTATTCCAACCAAAGCGCTATTGCATAGTGCCGAACTATATCAAAAGATGCTAGATAGTGAAAAATTTGGTATCTCTTGCAAAAAAGTTACTTTTGATTTCAAAAAAGTAGTAGCCAGTTCACGACAAGCTTCGCAATCTTCAAATGGTGGGGTTGCTTATTTATTAAAAAAGAATAAGGTGCCTGTTCTTAATTTCTTTGGCAAGCTACTCAATAAAAACGAAATAGGCTTATTCGAAAATAATAAGCAGGTAGAGATAATAAAAGCCAAAAATATCATCATTGCCACTGGTGCGCGCGCTCGGCAGCTACCTTCTTTGCCTATGAATGGTAAAGAAATTTGGAGCTATAAAGAGGCAATGAACCCGCCGCATTTACCCAAAAACCTGCTGGTAGTTGGTGCTGGCGCCATTGGTATGGAATTTGCTAATTTTTATCATATGCTAGGCTGTAAAGTTACTATTTGCGAGCAAAACAACCGTATTTTAGCAAGTGAAGATGAGGAAATAAGTGCGTTGGCAGAAAAAATTTTCACGGGGCAAGGGATTCGTATCTTTACTGGCGCTTCAGTACAAAAAGCGGCTCAAGGCTTAGCTGAAATAAAACTAAAAGATGGAAAGCAGCTTAATGAAAAATTCGATGCAATTATTGTTGCAGCTGGAGTAGTAGCTAATATTGAAGATATAGGCCTAGAAAAAGCTGGCATAGCGCTAGAAAAAGGATTTATTAAAACGAATGGCTTCATGCAGACCAACGTTGACAGTATATATGCTATAGGTGATGTGACCATGCCACCATGGTTAGCCCATAAAGCAAGCCACGAGGGGGTGCTATGTGCTGAAAAAATTGCAGGCTTAACTAATTTGCATCCAATTGACCGCTCGGCAATTCCAGGATGTATATATACCAACCCGCAAATTGCCAGCGTTGGATACACTGAAAAACAAGCTTTAGATGCGGGATATAAAATTAAAGTAGGCCGCTTCCCATATATGGCTAGTGGCAAAGCCAGTATTTTAGGAAAAAAAGAAGGTTTGGTTAAAACTATTTTCGCAGAGAAAACTGGGGAGTTTTTGGGTGCGCATATGTTGGGCTATGAGGTTACAGAGCTCTTAGCTAGCTTTATTATAGCGCGCAATTTAGAGGCTACAGAAGAAGAATTTTTCCAGACAATTTTCCCACATCCAACTTTGTCAGAAACTATTCATGAATCAGTATTGGATGCATATGGGCGCGCCTTACACAAATAAGACAGTCGTTCTGCTACATGGCATTCTACGCACTAGTGCTTGTATGTCAGGTATGGCTCGTTTTTTAGAAAAAAATGGCTATGCAGTGCTAAACTTAGATTACCCTTCAACGCATTTGACTATTGAAGAGCTCACCGAATACTTGCATCAAAAACTTGTTACGCTATCTGCAGCAGAACAAATTAATTTTGTTGGTTATTCAATGGGTGGGCTATTAATTCGCACTTATCTACACAAATATACTTTGCAAAACTTAGGTAGGGTAGTAATGCTCGGCACCCCTAATCATGGCAGTGAAGCCGCAGATTTTTGGAAAGATAATTGGCTTTATAAAAAATTCTTTGGCCCTGCGGGGCAGCAATTGGGCACTGACCAAGGAGAGCTAGTAAATGTGCTAGGAAAAGTTAATTATGAGCTAGGAATAATAGCTGGTAATTGCAGTATAGATCCATTTTCTTTTTATTTATTAAAAGATGAAAATGATGGCAAGGTTAAGGTCAGTAGTACTAAACTTGATGGTATGAAAGATCATATTACCCTGCCAGTCAACCATTTTTTTATGCCGCAAAGTAAGGTATGTTGGCAGCAAGTTTTGCAATTTTTAAACACTGGTGGATTTTCTCATTGAATTATGTTATAATAACATAAAATTTCAGTGAAATAACTTAACCAGCTTTAAATAACCGCTAATGCCTAATTCTTACTACAAAAAAATATTCTTCCTATGCATTGTATTGGCAATAGGGAGGTTCGCTTTTGACATGTATATACCTTCGTTAGGTGTAATTGCTAATGAATTCGGGGTGGAATATGGTGTTATTGAGCAAACAATGGCTTCATTTTTATTAGGCATTACGTTTACTCAATTATTATTTGGTCCCTTGGCAGATTATTGGGGGAGGCGCTATGTTTTATTATTAGGTTTCAGCATTTTTATTTTTGGTAGCTTAATATGTATTTTTAGTAATGGCGCTGAAATGTTGGTTATTGGCCGCTTTCTGTGCGGTGCTGGCCTCAGTGTAGGGCCATGTTTAAAAAGAGCATTGCTTGTTGATTGGTTTGCAAACAATAAAAAGCTGCTGTTCAAAGCTAGTGGCGCTGTTAGTAGTGTATTAATGTTTGCCACAATGATCGCCCCCTACCTTGGCGGTATTTTGCAAGATTACTCAGGCGCTTGGCAGCTTAGCTTTATTTTGATTGCTATTTGGGGCGCGCTGCTTGTGTTGTATATTAGTTTGTTATTTAAAGATAAATATAAAGTAGCAAACAATTTTAGTGCCAAAGCCGTTACTGTAGATTATACGCAAATATTATTGGACGGTAAATTCATTTTTTATGCATTAGCATGCGGCTTTGTTTTTGCTAATATGATGGTTTATTTTCAGCTTATACCACATATTTTCACCATTGATTTATTAACTTCTACAAAGCATATCGGTTATGCGGCAAGTTTTGCAGGTTTGAGCTATATAGCGGGCGGATTTATGTTGCCATTTATAAGGACGGACTGCCATCATCGGTTAATTATAAAATCTCTTATAATTATGGCGCTTGCTAGCTTATTGGCTGAGATTATTTTTACAGTATACTATCAAAAAATATGGCTAACTTTGCCGTTATTTTGGTTTTTTGTGGCTGTTCGTTGGATGATGCCAGCAGTCATGGCGGAGGCAATGTTAAATCAGCAAAAATCTGGCACTGCTTCTGCAGTTTTAGGGTTTATCCAATATTTACTTTCTTCAATACTAAGCTTTGCTTTTGGCTTTATTGGTGCGGAACTTTCCCCTTATGTATGGTTTTCACAAATCACCGTAGGGAGCATAATAATAATCTTCTACATGCATTTTGCCGGCCGTGCTGCTACCGTTGAAGAGAATAAAAGCGGTTATGCTACTAGTATCGCAGACAAGGCTGCATAATCTTAAAATTGTAACCGATTAAGCTTCAATTACGCATTAACTATATTTAATATTAAATTACCATTGAATTGCATAATTAAATACATATAATCCTCCAAAATACAAATTAACCTTGGTAATATGCAGTTAGAATTAAACACACACCCCTTTTCTGATGAATTAGAGAGCATTTTTGTTATGCTTGCCAATAGTGAAATGGGCATGATATCGAATGAGAAAGCTAAGACAATAAATGAGTTCGTAGGCAGCATGCCTGAACATAAGAAGGAAATTAGCTTTAAAAACTTGAGAATTTTTTTACTTCTTTTAGATAGGAATAAAATATATCCTGTTAAGTTACAATATATTAAATCATGGATTGTAGATTATATAGAAAAAAAAGAGTTGAGTGCAAATGATCTATGTTTATTGATGAAATTTTACTCTGAATCAGGATTTGAAGTAGGAGGGGAGTTTGTTGAGATTTTGGTTAATAATTATATCAAATCAATTCAGTTACGAGACACTAAATCGCTTTCTTTTTCGGAATTAGCACGTGTTTATAAATCACTGCTATACTTCGATCTTGTTGGCCAAGGTGATTTTATTGGCAAGCTTGCTAAGGATGAATTTATAAAGTTTTTATTGGAATCGCATGCTAAAATAGGTAAATCATATATTTGCGATAATAAGGAGCTGATATTCGCACACTCCTTCATGCGTTTTATTAACTACTTTACTTATCGTTTCCCTGATTATCTAAAGCGTGATGGCGAAAATATATCTAGTTTGTTTAAAATTACGGAGAGCGCGCGTATATCATTGGATGATCATATTAAGAGGCAAAACATAAAATCTAAAATTGACAAAAATTGCATTAAGATCATCGAAAAAAGCTTATCTAATAAAGGTATTGATAACGTATTATTTCTTGATGAATATTCTAGTAGCATATTATCATGCTTTGATTCAAGGCTTTCAATAAAGGGGATCGAAGTATGGTTACAGTTTGACCCAACATGGTCACATACCGTAACTCAAATAAACGCAACAGGCGATAAGATATTAGTTGAGAGCGCTTCTACAAAAATTAACTCCCTTCTTAGCTGCGTTAATAAATATAATCTTATTCGCTTTCAAGATAATGAGCTAAACGATGAATCGCTTTTGCTGAAGAAATTTTATGATTCTTTAAAAAAATTTAAACGAGAGAAGATAATAACTATCAAGAAAGATGCTTTAGCGAATAAGATGGTGGGAACGATAAGGGATTCAATCAATGATAGTTTGCATTATTCAAATCCTTATTTTTTATTAGCTAATGAAGACGAGGCTCCTAAAACTGAATTAAAAGCAATTTCCAACTGCGCAGAATCTGATTCGGGGACTGCTGAAATGGTTATTAAAACTATGCCCAAAAAAAATAGGAAAAAATACAAGGCTAATATTAAAGATATAGAAACACCGCTTTGTCCTGAATCAGAGCTCGCTCAAAGCGCTATTGATACTAACATGCCTTTCATATATAATTTTAATCACTTCCTCGGGACGCAAAGTTTTCGAATCGGCGCTTTGGCTCTTTCGTTTGGTTTGGTATTTTGCAGTGCGTCGCTTGTATCTCAGTCGTCTATGCTTGTGGCTACTGGATGTACTATTGTAGTTGGCAGCAGCTTTTGTTGCTTGAAAGAGCTAATGAAAAAATCTTATATATGCAATTCTTACAATCCTTCAGAAGCATCGATTTCCAGGTAAAATGCTACTGTTACGCAGTGTGCAAGTTTTGAGGGAGATAAAATAGCTGTCAACTATATTTAAGTTTATGCAAAAATAATTCAAAAGCAGGAAAATGTTGCGATAAGGGGGGGCGGGCTGTTGGGGTCGGCCTAAAGGCCGAGCCCGCCCCCGTTGTTTAGCCCTACAATTTGGGCTAATGCCCAAATTGTGCCAAAAGCCTTTTTGGCCTGGGCTAAACAACTAGCAATATTTTTCTGCGCCGCCCTAATGAGAGGCCAAGCTTGTTTGATGCTTTGATGCAAAGGTTACGCTAATTCCCAGTTATAATTGGAAATTAGTATTTTAACGTAGTGTACTTAAAACTTGCACACTGCGTTACTGTTATAAATTAACCATGCTTGCCACACACATGTTTTTCAATTGATTCAATAAGCATGCTGGCGATATCTTTGTGGGTTACGCTTTCGATTCCTTCTAGCCCAGGGGATGAATTTACCTCTAACACCTTCGGGCCATCACTAGAGCGGATAATATCAACGCCAGCCACATGCAGCCGCATTACTGATGCAGCGCTGATTGCCATTTTACGCTCCGCACCAGTAAGCTTAATAGGCGAAGCAATGCCGCCGCGATGGATATTGGCGCGAAATTCCCCTTGCGCCGCTTTACGCTGCATCGCGCCGACAACTTTACCATCAATCACAAAGCAACGTATATCAATGCCGTTCGCTTCTTTTATGAATTCTTGCACCAATATATTGGCATGAATGCTCTTAAAAGCATTAATCACGCTTTCTGCAGCTTTAGTGGTTTCTGCCAAAACAACCCCCACGCCTTGAGTTCCCTCAAGCAATTTTATTATTACTGGCGCCCCACCGACTAATTTAATTAACTCTTTTGTATCCTCTGGTGAATGAGCGAAGCTAGTAATTGGCAAATTTATTCCCTTACCAGCCAACATCTGCAAACTAAGTAGTTTATCCCTTGATCTATGTATGGCATTGGCATCATTTAGGCAAAAAGCGCCGCGAGACTGGAACTGGCGAGTAACCGCGCAGCCATAATAAGTCATCGTGGGGCGCAAACGGGGGATAACTGCATCAATATGCCCTAATGTATCTTTACCGCGGTAATTTACTAATTGGCATTTAGAATTAATGTTTATATAAGCCTGGGCTACGTTTATAAATATCATTTCATGCCCGCGAGATTTACCTGCTTCCATGATCCTGCGGTTGGAATATAAATCAGGATTGCTAGCAAGCAACACTATTCGCAACCCCGAGCATTGGCGATTATTATGATACAAACCAATTGCTTGCAAATCATCCATATTACTGTGGCAAAAAACCGCTTCAGGGTCAACTAGGATGCGCCCTTGCATAGCTTCCCGCCCTAACAACATGCGGTAACCCATAGAATCTCTATTAGTTAAGGTAACTTCTATTTCCCATGTAGAATTGCCTAGAGTTATTGGCGTGGAGATAACATAGCGCTTCTCATTCTCGCCATTTGAGCTTTTGATAACCCGCTGGTCAACTAAACGCGCTCGGCAGTGCTTCATTACACGGCGGTTGTGTTGAATTGGATGAATATCAAACTCAACCCAATCCTCCCCGTTAGCCGAAAAAACATGTATATTGAATGCATGCAAAGCTGAAGTTTTAGCGCCAGAATCAATCCTAACTTTAATTGCAGGGACGCCTAAGTCATGTAAGGAGCACCATTCTTCCCGCCCCACTATTATTCTTTCTCTATCCATATGATGCCAAATGTAAATAACAAATGAATTATAACTTAGTTTTTATAATTTGCTATTTATCTTTAGGGTTTATTAGGAGAAAAATATTTTTTATATTTATCTGGCTCATCGGCATATTTTTCATGATTTGGCATAGGAGCTTTCTTTTCGTTTATATTGGGCCATACTTGTGAATAGCGGCGGTTAATTTCCAGCCACTTCAATAAATCTTCTGATTCAGGTTTTATTGCATCTACGGGGCATTCTGGCTCGCACACTCCGCAATCTATACATTCTTCAGGATTAATTACTAACATATTCTCTCCCTCGTAAAAACAATCTACTGGGCAAACCTCCACACAATCAGTTATTTTGCACTTTATACAAGATTCTGTTACTACATATGTCATTTTTATTTTCTCTCTGCTTGATTTGTTATTTTGTTTGGTTATAATGCACATCTGCTTGTTGATGATAACCGAATTTGATATTTTTTCAACCAGGTTAGACTAAACAACAATTGATGCGGATGTGGCGGAACTGGTAGACGCACTAGACTTAGGATCTAGCGCTTTGCGGCGTGGGGGTTCAAGTCCCTCCATCCGCACCATAAACAACTAATTTGTAAGTTATGCCTGTAAGTTCGCAAGAAAAAAAGCAGAAAATAATTGTTATCGAGTCTCGTGATTATCAAAACGTTGCCGATGAATTATTGCGCAGCACCATATTATGTTTAAAACAAAATGGTGTAGAGCATGATCAGGTCAGGGTTATGACCATGTCGAGCATACCATCTGTTTTGAGTATTGCTGTTGAGTTTATGGACTATGATGGCGCTATATTATTAGGATGCGCCTTGAAGAATGATAATTATGGTTTTGAATATTGCCATAATATATTGCGCTTTATTCATGAAATTTCAGCTGATTTAGCAATGCCTGTTGGACTGGGCATTATAACTGCCGCAAATGAAGCGCAAGCACTACAAGAGGCACATTCAGTTGGAAACAATGCCGCCAATCAATGCCTAGAAATCATGCGGATACGCCGCTATTTTGTTGATAACTTGAATGAGGATGTCTACAATACTTTCAATGTCTAACGATAAAAAATATATATCTAGCGAAATCAAAGCACGGCAAGTGAGCCGCATACTAGCTGTGCAATGCATTTATGCGGCCACAATATACCGAGATTATGACAATATAAAAACACTTGTTCAGCGTATTGCAGAAAGTCAAATAAAAGATAATATCTTCGTCGAAGAATATAAAAACTATGACAAAAAATATTTATTAGAATTAGTAACGGGCACTATACAAGAATTGCCTTCTATAAACAGCTTGCTAGATCCATTACTTGCCGAAGGCTGGTCTATCCATCGCCTTGGGCAGGTTGTGAAATGCATTTTATGGCTAGGAAGCTGGGAATTATTACATCAAAAACAGCTTTCTTCGGCAATAATAATCAATGAATATATAAATATCGCCAAGTTATTTAGCCATGAAGGCGAAGCTGGGTTTATCAATAATGTCCTTGATCAAGTGGCGCAGCTGTAGCAATTTGATTTTATCACTTGACAAAAGCAATATTATTAATAAGCTGCTCTCTAGCAGAATTAATATATAAAAGCAATGGCAAAGAAAAATACTATACTAGTTAAACTAGCAAGCACAGCAGGCACTGGCTTTTTCTTCGTGAAGAAAAGAAATCCAAAAAAATTAACTACTAAGTTAAGCTTTAGGAAATATGACCCTATTGCACGTAAGCATGTCTTGTTTGAAGAGAAAAAATTAAGTAGCTAGCTTTTATGAATATTTCTGTTAAAAAGGAGGGGGCAGAAAAAATTCCTGTTTTAGAATTTACTTCAGTTAGCAAATCATATAAATCAGCTGATGCCATTAACCAAATTCTAAGCGAAGCTAGTTTTACTTTAAACAGCGGCGAGATTGTTGCTTTAGTTGGCCCATCTGGCTCTGGAAAAAGCACTTTTTTACAAATTGCAGGCCTACTGGATAGAGCGGATGCTGGCGAAGTTAAAATAAACGGCATTGATTGCACCAAATGTACAGATAGGCAGTTAACTAGCATGCGATTACATACTATAGGCTTTGTTTATCAATTTCATCATTTACTTCCTGAATTTAGCGTTTTAGAAAATTTACTCATACCTCAGTTTTTGCAAGGGGTTAAGCGAAGTGCGGCGATAAAAAAAGCTGATGCTATAATGCATCGCTTAGGCTTAGATGGCAAGCAAAGCCGGTTACCAAATCAACTTTCTGGCGGAGAACAACAACGAGTTGCTTTTGCGCGTGCATTAATTAACGATCCCAAACTGCTTTTAGCCGATGAACCAACTGGCAACCTTGATCGCCATAATTCCGCTATTGTTTTCGACACTATGCTTGAGCAAGTGCGCCGATTAGGGTTAGCGGCGATAATTGTTACACATAACCTTGAAATTGCCGCCAAATGCGATAAGATGATGATCATTGAGAATAACCGCCTTATAAGGCTGAATGACAATAATGCCTCCAGCAACTAAAATAATAGATCCACAATTACAAGAAGAAGATAGCTTTGAACAGCAAATACGCCCCCGCTTGCTGGATGATTTTATTGGCCAAAGCAAATTAAAAAACAATCTCAAAATATTTATTAGCGCTGCTTGCGAGAGACAGGAAGCTTTGGATCATATTGTTTTTTATGGTCCGCCAGGGCTGGGTAAAACCACCTTAGCCAATGCTATTGCTAATGAAATGCAGGCGGGAATTAAAATCACCTCAGGGCCGATGATTTCCAAAGTAGGTGATTTAGCGGCCATCTTAACCAATCTAAATAAAGGGGATATCTTATTTATTGATGAGATTCATCGTCTTAACCCCTTAATAACCGAAGTTCTTTACCCTGCGATGGAAGACTATGTACTAGACATTATAATTGGTGAAGGGCCTTCCGCGCGGACAGTAAGGATTGATTTACCACGCTTTACCCTAGTTGGCGCCACTACTCGTTTTGGCATGCTCAGCAATCCATTGCGTGACCGTTTTGGCATATTATTCAAACTTGATTTCTATAGTATAGCCGAGTTAAAACAAATCATCCATCGGGGCGCGAAAATATTAAGCATAAATGTTGATGATGCAGCTGCGGAAATTTTAGCTAGCTGCGCGCGCGGTACACCGCGAGTAGCCAACCGTTTATTGCGCCGAATGCGTGATTTTGCTCAATACCATAAAAACCCCATTGTAGATGCTGAACTGGTACGCAATGCCTTAGAAAAGCTAGGTATAGACAAATTCGGCTTAGATCATCTTGATCATGCCTATTTAAATTATATAGCCGAACATTACAAAGGTGGCCCTGTCGGCATTGAAACTATTGCCGCAGGTATTTCGGAAGATCGCGATACTTTGGAAGATACGGTTGAGCCCTATTTAATGCAAATAGGCTTTCTAGCACGCACGCCCCGTGGCCGCATTCTAACACCAGGATGTTTAAAGTATATTGGCTTTAATGATGTAATTAAAAAAGCTGGCTCATTGCATAACTACGATTTGTTTGAGTAAACCTTTTGACTTTTTAGGCAAAAACATATATTATACATACAGATATCGAGGTTTTTATGCTAACATGCCTCTAATTACACCTGATTGTGAAGCTTTTTATAAAATGATTGAAGGCATTTAACTTGAAGAACATAAAAAACTTATTGAGTATCGCCACAACCTATAAAAAACCAATAGGTGTTTTTTTTGCTCTCCTTGTCGTTATATTTACTTACAAATATTTTGCTATACCCCCTACATCAACAATTCAAGATGAAAAAATAGTCGAAGTGGAGATCGTCAAGAATTCAACAATTAAGGAGATGGCTAATTTCATTGGCACCATTCGGTCTCGTCAACAAACTGCCTTAACAGCGAAAACAAATGGCATACTTGCAATTACCTCAACACCTGGTCAACTCATAAAAAAAGGAGAGCTCATTGCAAAAATTGATAACGAGGAGATAGAGCGTAATTTTCCAAAGATGGTTTGCTCTATAGTATCACTCTTAAAGGAAAACAATCGCCTTGGGACTTAAATGAGCTATACGTTACCAATGAATCTGGAAAAAGAATATCTTTAGGGGTTGTTGCGAAAATGATTCCAACTTCAGGAGCAGAGACCCTTTACCACTACAATCAAATGCGTTCAGTTGTATTGACAGCAGATCTGCCAAAAGGAGAGTCTCTTGACAACAGCATGAAAACATTTTTTACGGAAGTGAGCAAAAATTTGCCTTCTACTTATAAAAAAACATGGTATGGCAATGCCAAAACCTTTGGGGAATCCAAGAAGATAATGATCACGTTATTTTTTCTGGCCATTATTTTTATTTTTGCCATCCTTGCTGTTCAATTTGAAAATTTTATTGACCCATTTATTATTCTTTTGACTGTCCCATTAGCGTGCCTAGGGGCATTAAGCTTCGTCTGGATATTCAATGGATCCATCAATATTTTTACACAAATAGGATTAATTACCCTCATCGGGCTTATTACAAAACACGGCATATTAATAGTAGAATTTTCCAACCAATTAGAAAAAGAGCTAACCTTAAATGAAGCGATTATTCAAGCATCATCCCTTCGCCTACGCCCTATATTAATGACGACAAGTGCTATGATTTTTGGCGCAATCCCTTTAATGCTATCCAGTGATGCGGGGCACGAAGCTCAACGCGCTATTGGTATCGTTCTTGTGGGAGGTTTAAGCTTTGGAACTTTTTTCACCCTTTTTGTGTTGCCAACAGTCTGTTTTATGATTAAATCTTTTCGTTCTTCTTTTATAAAATCCCCCAATGCTTATACGTAAGCAACATCTTAACGAACTACTTTCTTTGCTAAAACCTAGTAAATTTTTTTAACGTAAAATCATTTCACCCTAATGTTTTTATATTATTTAATTAATTCAAGATGCTCTTCCTAGAGAGCTTGCATAATTAAGAAAGCTGGCTCATTGCAGAACTACGATCTGTTCGAATAAACCTATTTAGCAGGATCTCTGCAGTCATCTTATATATTTCATCCAACCCTTTAGTAAGCATAAATGCGTATATCTTATGTTCTTGAGGCACTCCCTCATGGTAAAAAATATTATAGGTTATGTAACTTATGCTGCCAGTCGTCATCTCTTTTATTAATTTATATTTATTAAATTCTTTTTTTATTAAAGAGTTAACAAGGTAAACGCAACACCCTCCATAAGCTCCTGCGATAATAACTGAAGAAAGTGCGTAAAAATCATTTCCCAACAGCCCTTTTGAGGAAATTTCAGGGGTTGCACTATATTTAATATAATTACTCAATAAATTTGACGCAAATTGGCAAATAGCGCTAGGCTCTGGTTCATTGGCCAACGTGCTGGCAACTAAAAGATTTCCCAAAGATGATAAGATGCTGCGGCTGGCATTCCGCGCGATTATTTCGGAAATGCCATAACTTTCCAACACCATCCTAAACTGCTTATTGAAAGCCTGATAATACAAAAAACTTATTCTACATGAAGTAACACGCTGTAAAGATCTACTAATTGCAGATTGGTAAGTTACCCCCTCCTCATTTGTTATCGGCCGATATAGATTGGCTAGCTTATTGAAGAATAATTCGTAAAATAGTGGCGATAGTATAGTGGGTATTGTAGCGTGACTAGCAATAAATATTGGTACAGATGTAATTAATGTTGCTCCTAAGATTGCATCCCTCATTTGAAAATCCACTCCTTTACTTTACCCACAAAACTATATTTGTTACTATAAAAACCCAAACATGTCGACAACGGAATAAAAAAGTTACCTTGCAAAAACGAATTCACTTGACAAGAACGGTACATACACGTATAAATTTGTCCTTGAAATTAGTGTTTTATTAGGTTTTTTTTGTGACTAAAAGAAATAACAGAAAATATGGAATCAGCCGTCGGTTGGGCGCAAGCTTGTGGGGTTCTGCTAAAGATCCTGTAAACCATAGAAACTATGCCCCTGGCATGCATGGCTCTTCTGGTAATTTTCGCAAGTTGAGTGATTATGGAAGCCAGCTTCTTGCAAAACAAAAGCTTAAAAAGTATTATGGTGATGTCACTGAAAAACAATTCCGTCGCACCTATCAAGAAGCAGCAAGGCGCAGAGGCGAAACAAGTGAAAATTTAGTAGCTCTATTAGAGTCTCGTTTAGATGCATTTGTATACCGTTGTAATTTTGTGCCAACCATCTTCGCTGCGCGTCAATTTGTTAACCATAAACATGTGTTGGTAAATGGCAAAACTGTCAACATCCCAAGTTACCGTTTAAAACCTGGTGATATTGTTGAAGTTCGCGAAAAGTCAAAACAACTGGCTATTGTTCAGCAATCCGTGCAAGATAACCTGCGCTCTGTTCCTGAGTATATTGCTGTTGATGATAAGCGTTTGGTAGCATCGTTTGTGCGTGCTCCACAGTTCTCTGAAATACCTTACCCGATTAATATGGAGCCTAACTTAGTAGTTGAGTTCTATTCGCGATAACTCGCTTTGTAACTTTTAAGGCGCTTTTGTTTAATACCAGAGCGCCTTTTTTAATTTATTAATTTATGAATGACCCTCATAATTGCAGTATTACGCTAAAAAAACTGAGGTTTTCTCTAAATTTAGGCGTTTCCAAGGAAGAAAAAGCTACAAAACAGGATGTTTTTATAACTATTCAGTTATTTTTTAGCAAACCACCCGCCGCTTGCTTTACTGATAATATTGCAGATACGTTATGTTATGCAAATCTGGTGCAAAATCTATCTCATGCTTTTTCTGTACGCCGTTATGAATTAATAGAAAAATTAGCTAATGACCTTGCCGAATATATATTACAACAAAGCGAATACGGCTTCGTTACCGCGGTCAATATAGAAGTTGAAAAACACCCCAAGTTAGCTATTGATCATCATGGTGTGAGTTTTAGTTTATATACACACAGAGGACTTGAAGAAGTTGTCGGCTTTAGGCAAGGTATTCTTTGAATAGTTATAGCATTTTAACTTTGAGTTAATAAAAGGAGCGAAGAAAGCTAATGATTTAGAAACTAGATGAGCGATCAAGCGACGCGCTATTAACGCAAACGGAAAACACTATATACCCAATGGACATGAAGATGCTGGTTTTATTATTATGGCAGAGCAATGAATCTCCCGCGAATTCGTCAGAATTCGCAAAGCCCATGCCTCGGCCTTCGGCCGAGCCCCCCAGGCATGGGCTTTCCTCATTTCTGACTTCGATCGCTCCTTTCTAAAAACCAGTACCTTCATTGGCGAGCAGTATATACCCATGAGACATGAAGATGCTGGTTTTGGGCAAGTATTTTTTGTCAGATTAGCGTAGCGTTTATAGCACATATATTGTACATATTTGCGCTATAACAATGCGCTAAAATGGCAAAAAAGACGCAGGCAAAAAACAGTAGGTTCAAGTTGAATGGGTATAGAATTCCATTAAATTCAGTTACCCTCAAGTAATATCAACGAGCATGCAATGATTACATGAAAAACCATCCAACCCTGCACGATGAATTGTAAACATAGCGCACAACCCAGAGAAGTCTCACTCATCCCTCCTCAAAATGCATTAACATACCTATTGCCAATAATAAACATAAAATAGTTGGCATAGAGGCACCTAACCAAACAGGCATGTCCCCGGCGAGAGAAAAAGCAGCACTAATATCATTAAGGAAATAGATAATAAAGCCTGCAATAAGGCCGCCAATTATTAGCCAATTTTGTTTAATAAAACGAGGATGTCTTGGCGTGCAAGCTGCGCCCAACATAACCATTGCAATATTAAGGAATGGTAGCAGCAAAGTTTTAAAAAGAAATAAATAATATTTATTTGCAGAAATACCGCTGCTTTGAATTATTTGGATAAAGCCAGGCATTTTCCAAACTGTTAACATCTCAGGAGGAATTAACCCTTCTTGAATTTTCGCCAGAGATACGTTGGTTGGAAATAAAAACGTTTCCAATATATCTTTTTTATTACTACTATTAATCGATATAACTTTATTAAATAACCATCCCTCTTTAGTAATTAAAGCTTCATCTGCATAGTATAGCGCTAGGAAATCATTATTTTGCTGCCCAAAAGCAAATATTTTAACGCCATGCAAAGCTTGGGCCCCTTCAGCAATTCGCTTAATATTAATTATATATTTCTCATCACCTATCTTATCTTTAATCCACAAGCCAGCTACCGAAGGCAGGAAGAAGCTTTCTCTTTGATGAATATGGCGCATCTTTAATGAATCGTATTTAGAATATCCTAAAGTGCCAATGGGGTTAATGATGCCAATAAAGAAAACACTAAAAATAAAAGTAACAGCAATAGCCGGAAAAAGTAAATACCATAATGAAAACCCTAAAGAGCGGGCGGCAATTAACTCATAGCTTTTCGTTAACTTGATGTATGTTACCATGCTGCTGATCATCATTACAAACGGAAGCGCTTTAACTAATTGCGTGTAATTCTTCATTACGGACATTTGCAAAATCAAGGCGAAGTTCAAATTAAATGAACTTGAGATACGCATTAATTCTATTAAATCAAATAAAAATATTATGGCAATTGCTAACAGTAGCACAATCATTAATGAGCGTGTGAAAATTCTAGCTATATATAAAGCTAAAGTCATTTAATCTCCTTTTTCTCAGACGCAATTGCAGAATAGATAAGTAAGAAAGCCCCAATGCAAATAGCGCTATCAGCTATATTAAATGCAGGGTATTGATACTGCCGCCAATAAAAAAGTAAAAAATCAAAAACAGCGCCATATAATATACGATCCAATATATTACCTAATGCCCCGCCAATTATCATGCCTAAAGCCACTGATTCGATCGCAAGAGGGGAGGATTTTATAATAAAAAAATAAATCAACGTACCGATAATTATAGATGACATCAATATTAAAAAGATCTGGTTTGTGCCAACGTTATTAAAAATACCAAAGCTTATTCCTTTGTTCCAAACGTAAACAATGCTAAAAAATCCTTCAATAATATGCAGTTGTTTAATTTCCGAAAGGAGATTGATAACTAAAATTTTACTAGCTTGATCCAAGGCCATTGTGATGAAAACGATTACAAGGAATACCTTAGGTAATTTTTTAAAAAACATGTATATAGCTCTAGCTTAAAATGGATATAATAATCTGTTCGCGATCTAAATGCAAATTCCTTGCTTCAGCTAGTGATTTCTCTGCAGAGCTTAAAAAATCCAGTTTTTGCATAGTATTTTTTGCATAAGGATCCTTTTTTATCCTCTCGCCCATGAAGTACGGAATTGCATGCTGTAATATATCCCAAAGAATGTCATTTTGTTTGGCTTTTTTAGCTAAATCTAATACTTTGGAATTGCGATTTTCTTTAGTTAAAAAGATATCCGCCAAAAGCATGCACGCAGGTAAGAGCGAATTATCCATAACATTTTTCACCATTGCCCATGAACCATTACTAATAGCAATTAAATTCTCTTTTTCTGAGCAACTAAGTTCTGGGTATTTTTCGACAATTAAATTTAAAAAAACATCATCTATTTTATCGCTAATTCTAAGAATCTGGCAGCGAGAACGGATTGTCGGCAAAAGTTGCCCTAATACGTGGCAGGTTAGAAAAATAATGGTATTTAGAGGAGGCTCCTCCAGTGCTTTTAATAAGGCATTAGCGGCATTATGGTTTAAGCTATCTAAGCTATCGATAATTAATATGCGAAAAGGGGTTTCGACCGTTGTCATACGCAGAAATTTTATAGATTCGCGTACTTGCTCGACGGTTATGAATTTCGACCCTTCAGTGATAGTAAGTAAATAAAAATCAGGGTGAGAGCCTTGCCGCATTTTGCGGATTGCTTTGATGATATCTTTAGCTGAGTAATCGTTGCTTTGCAGCAGTAAGTTAATCAATTGCCAAATAACCTCAAGTTTATCATGAGTGCGATGGCCGTGTATAATCCATGCATGGTGCAAGCGCCCTGCTTCTAAGGCAGTTTTAAATCCTTCTAACATGATAAATAAGGAATATTCTTTAGGTTTATTGAGTATATGGTATAAAATATTTTAGCACTTCTGTAAATGGCATTTGCATTGCATAGGCTTCATTTTTTAAAACGAATTGGGTAGCAAGAAAATGTTTTGCATCGATTAAAATTGGTGCACGCAGATTTATAGTTATCTCTTTCTTTCCTTCGCTATTCTTGCGCGTAGATGCTATCGTTAATAAAACCAGATCTTCAGGCGCATAACCTGTTGCTGAACAAGCTTCATAGATATCTTCGATATTAAATAAAGGATTTTCCTTTTCTAGCGCAAGTACTAACAGCGCTACTTCATCTTTTTCAAGAGATTGCAGCAATTTAAAAGATTTTAATTCTTTAATATTATGCTCTGTTAATACAAATGAGCGCGCATCAGAAAGCCCGATTAATCCATGCGGGAACAATATCTTGTTTTTCGGATTTACCTCTATTTCACCAAAGCGATTATGAATTTTTACGCATTTAATTTGATTTTTTGCCTCTTTCTCAGCAAATTGCAACTGTTTGGCCTGCATCTCCCCTCACCTTTAAACAGACTTCATATTTAAGTATGTATGAAAAATTTAATTCGAAGCAAGAAGAAAAATCAAGCAAGTGGTGCCCAGAGCCGGAATCGAACCAGCGACACAAGGATTTTCAGTCCTTTGCTCTACCGACTGAGCTATCTGGGCAAATTCGCAGCCTGTTTTTATCAGAAATGGCGACCCCTGCGGGACTCGAACCCGCGTTGCCACCGTGAAAGGGTGGAGTCCTAACCGCTAGACGAAGGGGTCAACGCAGAAGGTTTTACACTTATTCGCACAAAGATGCAAGCAATTTCTGCGGCCAAAGAGCATAAATTTATTTGACTTTAGCGCTCTAGGAGCTATTAATAAAATTCATCAATAAGAAATACATGTTCATATGGCTAATTATTCTGCAAGCGACGCTATTATAACCAATAAAAAACAAGTAAGTTGCTCTGGTGGCGCAGGCAGCTTGGGGCATCCTAAAATATATTTAGAGTTTGGCGATAACAATCGCGTTACCTGCCCCTACTGCAGCCAGGAATTTGTTCTGGAAGAAGATTCCTAAGTTGCTCCGCTTCACTCATTGTATTTGCCAAAACGCGAGAAGAACCAAAATTTATTTCATAAGCAGGTCTTTTTTCTGTAAATATTGGCATTAGTCTATCATTGTTACTGATATGTAACCATTCGCTATACTGTTGTTGTGGCCAGCTTTTATTATAAGGGAAATGATAGCCATGGTCATTCATAAAGCTAAAAAATCTCATTTTATCGGCAATGCTAGCTAATACGGTGATTATCAGATGATCTCTCCTAGCACAGTGATGCAGGGGATGAGGAGCAGCATAGGAAGGCAAAAATGCGATCCATTCTTCAGTTAAACCTTCAGAATATGGATTGGCAGTATCAGGGCCATGATTAATTGAAAGATTAGGTGTTACTAATGATGCAATCACTACATGATCTATTTTAGTACCGAAGCCACGATATTCTAGGGCAATTTTTTCTTCTTCTGGAGATTCGTTAACACAAGGGTAAAATTCGGAAATTTTGTGCGGGCTTGTACATCGTTTTATAGAGCTATCTTTTGTTGCAATTAATGCTGGATCATAATCCGATGTCACAGGCTGCACGCGCGCTAAAAAATCTTCTTTACCTTCCTGCCTGGTTATCTCTGTAACATAAGCTACAATCTCACTAGTCTCCTCTTTATGCTTTGAATGATCTATTATTCTAGAGCTTGACAGCTTAGTTATCAATTGCAACTTACTAATTTCCTTTTTAACTTCACCATTAGAGATTAATAGGGATTTAAGATTTTCAATTTTTGAATAATCTTCTTCTAATTTTTTATTAAGCATTTCGCCAAATCGCTCTGCAAGTATGGGATTAGATACAGATAGCTTGCTTTGTTCAGGATTCGTAGGGATCAAGCCCGTTATATCAGGAAATGCTACAGAAGCTGTTTTTGCTTTAATGCTCAAACCTTTTCCCATACAACCTTCATTTAAACGTTGCACGATCATCTCGCCAGGAACTCTAATTGCAAGAATCACATCGTTTGCTAAACATAATTCGGCGATTAACTTTGCTTCCTCTAAACGCAACTTGAAGCATTTTTCTAAGACAACCTGAATCTGCCGATTATTAAAATCTGCAAATTCCATATCCAAAGTAATTGGCATATTCCCCTCCCTTTTTCTAAGTTTGATGCAATTATCCTGTTTTGTTAATTTCTTCCGTAGTTGGGATTTCTATAAATTGTGCCGTACCATCATCAGGGCTAGATGGCACATTTTGTTCCAATGCTGGGTTTGGCGCACGTTCTTTAGAAGGCGGCTTGCTGACTTCGCAATTTTTTTGCTGATATAATTGCATTAAATATTCTTGCCTATGCCTAGCGTCTAAGAGAGTTTTTTTTCCTTCTGCATAAGTGGACGGCGCGCACCCAAATGAAAATGGGCTATAAGTAATAGGATTTGTTTTATGGTTGTAAGCCAGATTCTCATAATGCCTTGCCTTAATTATTTCCAATTGCAGCTGACGGCAACTAAGCTTGATGTCTTTATAGTAAATCGCACTAAAACCATATAAATCATGGGATTGACAGGTACAAGCGGCCAAAGCCAGCATAATTAATAAAGATGTTAATTTAAGTCCCCTCATATACTTTCTTTGGTAAAACCATTCCCCTAAACTTTGTTTATATACTAGTGAATAAGCATAGAGCAATAGATTAATACTACTTTTAACAAACTTAAAATACTCAACGGACTTACAGAGGCCAACGCGCTCTTGGCTCAAAACTCAAATCATTTACCAACCCTAATCGCAAACGTTCAAAACCTGCCCACGCAATCATTGCAGCATTGTCCGTACATAATTGCAAAGGCGGGGTAATTATTTCATATTTATGGCCAAATTCTTGTGTGATTGAATTAAAGATAAAGCGGTTGGCAGCAACTCCCCCCGCTATAACTATTTGTTTGATATCTGTTAAATCTAGCTTTAATAGAGCGCGATTTAATTTAGCCATTATTATATCTGCCACGGCTTGCTGGAAAGAAGCGCAGATATTGGCTTTATCACTTTCTTGAATATTTTTAATAGATTCAATTATTCTTTTTACTGCCGTTTTCAAGCCTGAAAATGAAAAATTACAGTCGTCACTATTTATCAAAGGACGTGGCAAATTGTATTTATCCGAAAGTCCCTGCAAGGCCTTTTGCTCAACGAGTGCGCCGCCAGGATAACCTAGCCCCAGCATTTTTGCAACTTTATCAAAAGCTTCGCCAACAGCATCATCAATTGTACTGCCGAGCAGTAGATAATCCCCTACTCCGCGAGCAACTAAAATTTGGCAATGCCCCCCAGAAACCAACAAAAGTAAATAAGGAAACTCTACTGAATTGGTGAGGCGAGCTGTCAATGCATGTCCTTCCAAATGATTAACAGCTATAAAAGGCTTTTTAGCAGCGGCAGCCATAGCTTTTCCAGCCATTAACCCAACTATTAAGCCGCCAATCAAGCCAGGGCCAGCAGTTGCAGCAATACCATCTATTTGCGATAAATTGCAGCCTGCTCCTGCAAAAACAATATCAATCAATTTAGGAAGTTTTTGTAAATGGCTGCGGGCAGCGATTTCGGGGACTACTCCTCCAAATTTTGCATGCTCTTCAAGTTGAGAAAAAATTTGTTGCGCAATTATCTGTTTTTGTGAGTTGACCAATGCTACAGCTGTTTCATCGCAGCTGGTTTCTATTCCTAAAACTAACACAACACTTTATAAAATCTTCTTCTCGGCCGATTTTACAACAATTACCTCACCATCTCAATAAAAATATCTTGCGAAATACCTTTACCCTACGCATCTAATTGCTTATCCTATTAGTAATGGCTAACAGCATTAAAAATAAAGCTAATGTTATACTTAGTACGCAAGCTGGAAGAATCGATAATTATTAATAATGATATTGAAATACGTATTGTCGACATTAAACGCAATAAAGTGCGATTAGGAATTAAATTTTCTAAATCTTCCAATGTGTTACGCAAAGAAGTTTTTGATAGAATCGCAAAAGAGAATTTAACTGCATTAAGTGCTGTCTTTGATGAGGGATGTAATGATCAAAATGAATAAAGAACAATTAAAGAAAATATCAATCTTAAGCTTGCAGATTATAGCGGGAGTATCAGTCATCGCGTTGTTGATTTTTTTTCTTTGGTCAGCAATGTTTGATAGCTTACGCTGCAAAAATTGTATGGTGTTGTTGAAACAAACTTCGGCAGGCTTTCCAATCCTCATCGATCAACGTGACCAGCAAGACGGCTTAAGCATATTGCTGAATGGAGAGATTAAAAATGGCCAAGATGAATTAATGAGCAAAATTTTACAACCAGGTTCTATAGCTATCGATGTTGGAGCTGGTTTTGGCTATTCTACAATTATGATAGCCAGCTTGGTAAAAGAGAATGGTAAAGTATACGCTTTTGAAGCGAGGAGTGATGTCTTAAAATTATTGCAATATTCTGTTGGCATGAATTTCTTGAAGAATGTGATCATATTTAATGCCCCCATTTATCGTAAAAACCAAGAGGTAGTTGCAGAATTTTATGATGAAGACTTTAATACGTCAGGAATTTATGAATTACCAATTCCTGATAAACAAGAAAGAGGCACCTCTTATGTAAAAACAAACGCCTTTTCATTGGATAGTATTTTACCAAATTTAAAAGACGTATCATTACTTAGAATAAACAATTATGGCGCTGAATTTGAAGTATTGCTAGGGGCAGTAAACATAATAAAAAACTCTCCGCAAATTAGTATAATAATTGAGCTCAATAAAAACTATTTAGTAAACCCACAAGTTGCCACTAGTGTTATAAAGGATTTATATGATATGGGTTTCGAGTTTTGGCATTTAGAAATTGACGGGAAAAAAACTTTATTAACTCAAGATCGCTTGTTAAGCCTTCAACACGCTGATTTATTGATTACGAAAAAAGGAATATACTAGTTGGTAAATGCACCATAAAGAGTACACTCCAACAGCCACAAGCAACATGTCGCTATACCCAACGGATTTGAAGAGACTATTTTTTATTCGATATGGCAATTAAACTCACGCGAATTCGTTAGAATTCGCAAAGCCAGTCACTCCAACTTGGCACGCAACTTGCTTTATGGATATTAGGCTAATAATTTTTGCATCATTAAGAATGGATATCGCAACCTATTTAAACGCTGCAAAGCAACAGGAAGCCCATCGGCGTCTATGGAATACTACAAATAATATCGCCAACGGAACGACGGATGGGTTTGCCGCCGGTACAATTGCCACTACCCGTTCTTTTGTGAATGAAATAAATAACCAAACATCTTATCCAAATAATACAATCACGATACCAGATTTAACCCCTAACGGGGCAAGCAAGACTGATCGCCCCTTAGATGTTGCTTTAAATGGCCCAGGATTTTTCTTGGTGCAAACCCCTAATGGTATACGTTATACAAAAGCAGGGCATTTCGTGCGTAATAACGAAGGCGAATTGGTTACGCTTGATAATAACTTAGTATTATCAAGCGATGGGCAACCAATTGTATTTGATGAAACAGATAGCGATCCCATTATTGATACCGAAGGTAAAATGTTTATAAATGGCGAAGAGAGGGCAACTTTGGGGGTGGTGGAATTTGATAATTTACGTTTAATTCGCAAAGATCAAAATGGTGCCACTTTATTAGAAACTAATCAACTGGCGCGCCCTGCAGAAAATACTCGCGTTATGCAAGGCATGCTTGCGGAATCTTCAGTTAAAACAATTAACGAAACAACTAACCTAATTTATATCCAACGTGAAGCGGATATGAGCAGAAAGGTAGCGGAATCAATTAATGAAATGTACCGCAATGCTAATAGAATAATTACCAGCCAAGGAGGGCAATAATTATGACCAGAGCACTAAACGTCGCCGCAACAGGAATGAATTCCGCCCAAGCGAATGTTGATATAATCGCCCATAATATTGCCAACGGTAATAGCTTTGGCTATAAAGAAATGCGCGGAGTTTTCCACGATTTAATGTATCAGGATGTAATTATCGCAGGCTCACCAACAAGCGGCAGCACGCAACCCCATCCTGCGGGCTTGCAATTTGGCCTTGGCTCAAATATCGTTGCCACAATTCATGACTTCACACAAGGCGCCCTTATTCCTTATAGTAATGATCAATGGACTATGGCCATTGATGGCCCAGGGCTCTTTGAAGTTACTTTAACCGATGGCTCAACTGCCTATACTCGCAACGGCGTTATGGTGGTTGATTCGGAAGGTGTGTTGTGCTCAGTGTTAGGTCATCCTTTTTCTCCAGGTATTACAATTCCTAAAGATCATACATATTTGCGGGTTGATACTGCTGGCAATGTTTTTTCCGCCTCTACACAAGCTGGCTTAGAAACAGCTGAAAAACTTGGAACGTTGAATTTAGCTATGTTTGTTAATTTCGCAGGGTTACGAGCAGTAGGAGATACGTTATATTCCGAAACTGAAGGCTCCGGCCCTCCAACTATTGGCACAGCGGATAGCGAAGGCTTTGGCGTTGTCCGCCAGCGGTTTATTGAAGATTCAAATGTTAATACCATTGAAGCAATTACCAATTTAATTAAAGCACAGCGCTTGTTTGAATTTAATTCAAATGCCTTGCAAACCGTGAGTGAAATGTTAAAACGTGAAACCAATATTACAACATGAGGAAATTTCATCAGTTAATTGTCATAAGTTATATTTATTCTCAGCTATTTGCTAATGCTTTTGCAGGGTACGGAATGTATGAGCTTAAAGATGAAATTGCATCTAGGTTACAAAGTGAATTAAAAACAAATGTAATGGCGGATCTGCAATTAAACAATTATGACAGTATAGGTGAATTTAATATCGGAGCTTTGGAAATTGATAAAAAACGCCGACGTTTTAATGTTAAAATAACCAACGATGGTCATGCTAAGGTTATTAAGGGTAACTTCGATAATATTATCCTAGTGCCCGTTCTGAACAAAGATGGTTATAAAGGGCAAAAAATAACTTCCGAAGATCTTGAGTATAAAGAATTGCCATCGATGAAATTGCGTAATCAAGTAGTTATTGATAGCGACTATTTATTAAATAAAGAGCTAGCAAGCAATCATCCTAGCGGGATGCCACTGCAGCACAAAAATATAATCTCTCCTGCCTTGATCAAAAAAGGTGATATGCTTGCCATGCAGTTTTGCAAACATAATTTACGCATCGAAACAAAAGGAGTAGCTTTAGAAAATGGCGCTTCTGGCAATACCATAAAAGTTAAAAATATCAATAGTGGAAAGATTATACATGCTAAAGTATTAGATGCAGGCATGGTGTTAACAGGGGAATGAAATGATTAAAAAATTTGCCATTTTATTATTGCCATTACTCTTAAGTTCTTGCGCGGAAACTGCCTCGCGTCTAAAAGGCATTGGAAAACCTCCCCAGTTATCTAACATACCAACCTATCCTGAAAAAATTGGTGATGAAATTGAAGAAGAGGAGATTGCCCAGGCAGATGCAAACTATAATTTGTTAAATCCCATGCTTTATGGGCAAGAAACAGCGCCAGTAACCGCTAACTCATTATGGCAGCCTGGTGCTAGAAAATTTTTTCGTAACAAAAACTTGCGTTCAGTTGGCGATATATTAAGAGTGCAGATTACCATTGCCGACAGCGCCTCCTTAAATAACTCAACCAACCGCACGCGTAACAATACTGCTAGCGCTGGAACGCCAACTTTTTTCGGCCTTGAGAAACCTGCACAAAAAATAATCAATCGTGTTGCACCCGATGTAAGTTTTACCGATCCTGTCTCGCTAAGAGCAACAGATACTGATAGCGGCAATGGTGCAGTCTCCCGCACTGAAACAATACGTACAACCATTGCGGCTTCTGTTGTGCGCGTTTTGCCAAATAATAACTTATGGATAAAAGGGTCGCAAGAAGTTAGAGTTAATTTTGAGCTACGCGAGGTGACGATTGAAGGTATGGTTAGGCAAGAAGATATTACTGCTGATAATAGTATAAAGCTTGATCAGATAGCCGAAGCTCGCGTTTCATACGGCGGCCGCGGGCAGATTAGTGATTATCAACAACCCCGCTACGGCAAACAAGTTTTTGATATAATATCACCGTTTTAATCTAAAATACCTATTATTTAGCTATAAGTGCGAGTGGTCATAGATTGTACATAAACTATAGTTTTATCTCAAAATAAAACAACGTATATTTGAAAAACTAGCCTCTTCAGAAAAAATCTGATACACTATCTCAATTATTATTTCAATAATGCGATAAATTAAAAACTTTATGTTAACAAACAAGAAGAGGAATACCATGAAAAGGCTAATATTAATGATAACAGATGAAAAAAATCCTTTGGTTGAGCAGTTGTGCGCGGTAGTTGTAGGAAAAGTGGCAAAGCTGAAATTGCCTGATGTGAAAGGATATTTACATATTAATGGCGATAATTCTCAAATAACGGCACTAAACAATGAATATATGTGCCGATATCTGCAAAAATTAAGTTTAGAGGAATATAGAGAATTTTTTCCAGAGGAGTATGAGCGGAGTTATGGAAGCGCCACAGATGTTAGGTTAGCACAAGCAAAGCGGGATGTTTTGTTTAGTATTATTGAACAAACGGGAGCAATGGTTGCGGGATTAGAACAGCTGAAAATAGTTAAAAAAGGGATTGTTGTTTCAGCATTATTAACGAAAGAACTAGAAGATAATTTACTATTATATCAAAAGTTATTTGGTGAAGAAGGGCTGCTGATAATAGATAAAGTTGCACTTGCCACTGCAGAAGATATTGAGCGCCAGGCAGGAGAAGTGGTTGCTAGGTTGTTTCCGCATACAAGTAAGCTTTTGGTTAAAAGGGGAAGCGGTGTCAGCTTCGCCAGTAAATTAGCGGAAGTAGTTGATGAGCATGAAGAGATAAAAATTCCGATTTCTAGCTCACCTGAAGATGAAGTGATTAAGGATTTGGCTGAGGTTGGCTCTTTATCTAAAGATGAAACTGCAGCACCACCGCCGAAGAAGATAATGATCCCCGTAAACCGTAAAGGGCGCAAAGAATTGGAAAAGTTTGCTTATGACAATAGCGATGAGTTTAAATTTTTATTACGTCAAGCAAAAGTAAATTCTCTGGAAGAAATCGCAGCCAAAGCACCAGAGTATGGCATGCTGTATTTAATTGCTAGTTGCAAATCAAGCATCATGGGAATGCTCTTCGTTTTAACCAAGGATATTCTTGAGCGTGGCAGATCTTCAGAAGAATATAGCGTGCTAAAGGTTAAAAAAATCTTAGATTTTTTAAACAAGCATGCTTCCGAATATTTTGAGCGATTCATGCTTCCTCAATTTGATGATCAAAAAGAGCATGAGTTTATATCAAATTTACGCAAAGCTAGCGTGGATGAGGTAAAATCTACGCTGTCAGCGGAAATGGCAGCACGATGGTAAATGCTATGTTAGATAAAGCGGCAATTTATTATGAGTTTAAAAATTATAATCGCACCTTGAGCAGCAAAAAAGAAGTGGAGCAAATAAAAGAGTATTTTGACTTATTTCTACAAGCGAATTATTATAAGCGTCGGTCCAAAGAAATTAAGCAATCCTTAAAATCTTTGCTGAAGGAAATTAATCAGCAAATTAACACGAGTATCCCGCACTCGATCAGAGAAAATGGCGATAGCGTTGTAAATGGCTTGATGTTTTTAAATAGCGACTCGTTGAGCCTTGAAATTGGAGCGTATAAAGAAATTATTAACCATTGGCTGCCAATTGTTAGCAAGGTAACTAGCGAAATCACCGCTTGTTCGCATAATATAACGCAGTATGAAGCGCAACAAAAAGAATTTAAGGATGTCCAGGATGATTACCAAAAAGCGTTAGAAGCAGTTAATAGAATAAAAGCCTTATTTCCCTCTTTAGCTGGGCTAGATTTAGCCCACGAAAAGTTAATTGAACAACTTAGGCAACTCGCGATTTGCGTGTTTGAGCCATATAAAGCTCTGCTGGATGAATTAGATTTTCCAGAAGGATCTTCTGACCAAGACGTATCGATGGCTTTAAGTGATGCTGAAAGTGATCTAAGTGATGGGATTGCCAAGTTAAGCTTGGAAGCTTATAATTTGCGCTCACCTCCAGCATATCTCAGCCTTTATAAAGAATCAGTTGTAATAGAAGAAGGTAGTATAAGAGGAGAAATTGCTACTTATGCTAAAGAAGTAATGGGTGCTTTTATAATTGAACATAAAGATGGAGATTTGTTTATTTCGCAAACATCCAAATTAAGGCGCCCTACAGGGGCTGCTGGTGTATTGGGTTCAAAAAGTCAAGGGGATCACGTTATAGCGATTTCGTATTTTTTAAAAATATTATTACGTGATTTCAAGGAAAAACCTTTGTCTTATGTATTAGTTAAAGCAATGCTTATATTATCTGATTATAATATTAAAGGAACTGAAGTCATGATAAAGCAAGCTGATTATTATGTAAAAGAATATAATGAAGTCAGAAGTAATCTTGAAAAATTAATGGCAATGGTAAATTTTGTTAGGCAACTACTAATACCATGTATAATAGCATTATGGAATCAGCGTATAGGATCAGCATTTCATAGGAGTGAAAAGAAAAATCTTAGTGAAGAAGGGAAAATAGTTAAAGATGCAATAGCTGCGCTATGTGCTGATGAATCAGAAGCCAGGAAAAACTTAGAATGTGCAGCGGAAATATATATAAATGGTATAATTGATTACTGGCCGTTACCGTCAAATCATAAGAATGCAAAATTGGCAAAGCAAAAAGATATTGATGCAGCATTGTATTCGGGCAAAAGAACAAATCATATTGACCATTTGGCGTTGGCTTGCTCTTTGATTGTAGAGAATTTTATTAATTATTTTGAATTTGATATTAGTGGAATTGAGGTGGCAGATATCTTGATAAAAAAAATTTTAACCAAAGTGACAGAGACAGGTAGTTGGATAAGTTTTTATGAAAAGAACAGCAAATATTTATCTAAAGAATATAGAGTGAAAATAACAAAAGAAAATTTGTGTAATTATCTTATAAATAAAATTCATACAATATCTCCCATATTGTTGGAAGAAGAGAAAAAAGAAGAGGTATTATTAGCTAAAGGTTATGCATAAAGTAAGCTAACTTTAAACAACAATCTCAGCCTTTCTTATCATACTTTATATAAAAGCAAGCGCTGATGATGAATAATGCGCCAACAATAGTCCAGACGCTGATGATTTCATTGAAAAATAAAAAAGCAATAGCACTAGTAAAAACAAGGGTGCTAAATTCAAATGGCAATACCACAGTTACATCTGCATAGCGATAGGCATTATATATTGCCAATACACTAAACATGAATAAAGAACCAATACTAAATAACTTTATATAATCTGAAGCAAGAGTAGGCCATTGCCAGTAAGGTAATGCCATAGGGATAGAGAAAATAGTCATCAAACCTGTATAAAAAAATAACTGCACAATGTTTGATTCATCTTTGCTCATCCGTTTAACAATAATATTCATTATTGCCCACATTGAAGCGGCGGCCAACATTAGTAGAGAAAAAGGTGAAAAAGCTGGCGTTGCAGGGCGGATAACTATCATTGCTCCCAATAATCCGATGAACAGAGCGATAACCCTTGCTGCTGTGATGCGTTCTCGTAAAAAAATCACTGCCGCAACAAAACTAAATAATGGTGTGCTTTGGGCGATGGCGCTAGCTTGCGTCATTGGCATACCTTGCACGGCATAAAAATAACATAACACCGCCCCTATTCCCAATACGGAGCGCCAAAAATGCAAGTGCAGGCACTTTGTTTGGTAAACATCTCTCATCTTAAATAAGGCGAGAGGTAAAATAAGCATAAAAGCAACAATGTTATATATAAAGATTACTTGCAGTATGTGGAAGCTGTTAGCTAAAGCTCTTATAGTAGCTGTCATCGATGAAATTGCCATGCAATACAATAGCATCCATGTTATACCCCTGATATTAGATTGCATTAATTACCTAAGATACAAGAAAACAAAATGGTGGAGACAATCGGATTCGAACCGATGACCCCCTGCTTGCAAAGCAGGTGCTCTACCAACTGAGCTATGTCCCCATTAATACGCTTTTGCAATCAAATCCGGCTTTGTTGTCGGACTTCAGGATCGCGCTGCGTTACGTATTTATATACGCGCCTTGCACTCGCCATTCGTCCTCCTAGATCCGAATTGATTGCATGTGCGTATAAGGCAACTGGAGCGGGCGAAGGGATTCGAACCCTCGACCCCAACCTTGGCAAGGTTGTGCTCTACCCCTGAGCTACACCCGCGGCCTACGAAAGGACAATATACCTATAAATTTAATAAATGCAAATAAAAAATTATCTGGTAAGGACAGTTATTAATATGTTATAAGAACAGATGTCTATAATTAAATTTAAGGCTTTGATTAATGCCAATAGTTACAGTTGATGGAAAAAAAATAGAAGTAGAAAATGGGATGACCGTAATTCAAGCCTGTGAGCTTGCTGGGGTTGAAATACCTAGATTTTGTTACCATGAACGCCTGGCGATTGCTGGCAATTGCCGTATGTGCTTGGTTGAACTGGAGAAAGTGCCAAAGCCTGTTGCCTCTTGCGCGCAGCCCGTTGCCGAAGGAATGGTTATTAAAACTAACACTCCTATGGTCAAAAAAGCTCGTGAAGGGGTAATGGAATTTTTACTTATCAATCACCCATTGGACTGCCCTATTTGCGATCAAGGTGGGGAATGCGACTTGCAAGATCAAGCCTTGTTTTACGGCCGCGGAAGTAGCCGCTATTCGGAAGAAAAACGCGCTGTAAAAGATAAAGATTTAGGGCCACTAATCCAAACGCATATGACAAGATGCATCCACTGCACCCGCTGCGTGCGCTTCCTAGAAGATGTTGCGGGAATCCCAGAACTTGGGGCGGTTGGCCGCGGTGAAGACATGGAAATTACTACTTATGTAAAAAAATCAATATCTTCCGAAGTATCAGGCAATATAATAGACTTGTGCCCAGTTGGCGCTCTTACTTCTAAACCGTATGAATTTAAAGCGCGCAATTGGGAGCTCCGTAAGACGGAATCTATTGATGTTTTAGATGCAGTTGGTTCTAACATCCGCATTGATAGCTCACGTGAAGAAGTTTTGCGAATACTTCCACGCTTAAATGAAGATATCAATGAAGAATGGATATCAGATAAAACACGTTTTGCTTACGATGGGCTAAAGTATCAAAGGTTAGATGCACCGATGATAAGGCAAAAAGGCATTCTAGCAATATCTGAATGGGAAACGGCGCTTAATTTATTAGCTAATAAAATCAAGAACACTAACCCTGAAAAAATCGGTGCTATTGCTGGTGATTTAGTAGATGTTGAAACAATGGCGGTTATGAAAGAATTTCTTAACAAAATTGGTTCAACTAATCATGATTGCAGGCAGGATGGCAGCTTTTTAGATAACCGTGAGCGCGCCCAATATATATTCAACACTACCATTGCAGGGATTGAAGAGGCTGATCAATGCCTTATTTTTGCTAGCAATCCGCGGCAGCAAGCACCTATCTTAAATTTACGTTTGCGTCGCAATGTAGTAGAAAAAAATATGCAAGTTACCACTATTGGCCATAAGCTTGATTTAACCTATCCAAGCCGCCATTTGGGGGATAACCCATGGATTTTGAGGCAATTAGCCGATGGTTCGCACCCATATGTTAAAACTTTAGCACAAGCAAATAAGCTTTTGTTGATAATTGGTGCGGAAGCCTTCTGTCGACCAGATTACGAAGCGGTGCTTTATAATGCCAAAAGACTGGCACAAAATTTCAATGTTATCACAAATGATTGGAATGGTTATAATGTGTTAAACACTGCTGCTGCACGCGTAGGGGGTTTTGATATAGGGTTTTTACCAGGTAATACCGCAACTAATGCACATCAGATTGCTGCTAATATGGACATATTATTTCTATTAGGCGCAGATGAATTAGACCTTTCTTTAATACCAAGCCATACACTGGTTGTTTATATTGGCCATCATGGTGATAAGGCCGTAAGCCGTGCAGACATTATATTGCCAGGCGCCGCATATACAGAAAAAGACGGAACTTATGTTAATTTGGAAGGGAGGCCGCAACAAACACGTAAGGCGGTATCCTTAATTGGCCAAGCCAAGTTTGACTGGCAGATAATCAACGAGTTAGCTGCAGCTTGTAAAATAGATACGAGGCTAAATGATTTGCCATCAATAAGAAAGCGTATGAGCGAAATTAATAATATATTTGCTCATATTGATCAGGTAAGAAAGGAAAACATAAGCATGGAAATAGGCAAAATGCGTGATTTTACCAATGATTTCTTTGCCGCAACTAATGATAATTTCTATCAAACTGATCCGATAAGCCGCGCTTCGCGGACAATGGCAGAATGTTTAAAAGCTAATAAGTGATATGAAGAAATTAAAAAAAGCAGCTTCTTTAATATTAGTGGCTGCCATTATTGGTGTGGCAGCTTATGTAACTTTTATTAATATCAGTGCCAGCAAACCAAATGATGCTGTGATAAATTTATTTTATGTTAATCAATTTCCAGAGATTGAAATTCACACAGATTTCATTTTTCGCGAAGCATTAAGTGAAATTGGCAAAGTTGAAGTCACCAAAAGCAAAAATTATGATGTTGTGGTAGACGGGATTTTTGGGAATAAAGAAATTTTTATATCTCCACATGTGGTAAAGTTATTTTATGTTGGCGAAGCAGTGCCAGCAAAAATAGAAGGTTATGATTTATCAATGGGCTTTGATGATGTTGAAGCTCCTAATTATATTCGGGTGCCTTATTATTATTTGCATTTAAAGGAAAAAATAAATTATGCAAGCATGAAGCGTACGGGCAAATGCGACCCCAAGAGTAAAAAGAAATTCGCTTGTTTTTTAGTTAGCAATTCTGGGGAGCAGCGTGATTTCCTCAATAGAAACCTAGATGGCTGTAAAGCGCGAAATCACATGTTTCATTTATTGTCAGAATACAAGCATGTAAATAGTGGGGGCTATCATCTAAATAACGAAGGACGAGTCATCCCATATGATGAAACTGAAAAATGGTTATCTGAATGCAAGTTTGTTATCACTTATGAAAATAGCTTTTTTCCCAATTATGTTACAGAAAAAGCTTTTAGCGCTTATCTTGCGGGAGCTATCCCTATTTACAATGCCCATCCAACTTATACTAAAGATATTAATCCAGACGCCGTAATTTATGCTGGAGGCTTTGCCAATGAACAAGCTGCCGTTGAGTATATTAAAAAAGTTGATGAAGATGATGAACTGTACTGCAAAATATGGAATAACAATATATTAGCCAGCCCAGAGCAGGATTATGAAAAAATAAAATCAAAAATAAAAGCAAGGCTAGAAGAAGTTTTTGCTCAAAAGAATCCTAAATTATTAAAAATCTCAAGTAAGTCCTAGCTTATCTTTTATCTAACGGAACGTAACTGCGCTGCTTATTACCTATATAAAGCTGGCGCGGTCTACCTATTTTTTGTTGAGGATCCTCAATCATTTCTTTCCATTGCGCAACCCAGCCCGCGGTGCGTGCTATTGCAAACATCACTGTAAACATCGAAGTTGGAATTCCTAAAGCACGGTATATAATACCAGAATAAAAATCGACATTAGGGTATAGCTTTTTCTCGATAAAATACGGATCGCTTAAGGCAATTCGCTCCAATTCCATCGCAATATCAAGCAAAGGATCATCCTGGATATTAAGAGATTTCAACACCTTATCGCATGATTTTTTTAATACTGCCGCCCGTGGATCGTAATTTTTATAAACTCTATGGCCAAATCCCATTAGGCGGAATGGATCATCTTTGTTTTTAGCTTTTTCAATATAAAATTTTATGCGATCAGGCGAAGCTATTTCAGATAACATTTTCATCACCGCTTCATTAGCACCGCCATGAGCAGGCCCCCATAAAGATGCTATCCCCGAGCTAATTACCGCAAAAGGGTTAGCTCCCGAAGAGCCAGAGAGCCGAACAGTTGAGGTGGAAGCATTTTGCTCATGGTCAGCATGTAAAATTAATAATTTTTCAACTGTATCAGCCAAAATAGGGTTAACTTCATAAGGCTCGCATGGTATTTCAAACATCATCTTTAAGAAATTTGCTCCATAACTTAACCGATTATCTGGATAAACGAACCGCTGCCCCACTGAATATTTATAAGTCATCGCTGCTAAGGTTGGAATTTTGGCAATAAGCTTTATTGCCGCATGCTCACGCTGTGATTTATCCCGTATATCCAATGTATCGTGATAAAAAGCTGATAAAGAACTAACCGCCCCTACCATAACTGCCATAGGGTGAGAACCGCGTGGATAGCCCCTGAATAAGAAATGCAATTGTTCATGCACCATTGTATGACGCTTGACACTGTTAACGAAATTTTCTTTTTCTTGCTTATTTGGCAATTCTCCGTTTAAAAGCAAATAACATACTTCTAAATAATCACTTTTCTCAGCTAGATCAGCAATATCATAACCGCGATGGCGTAAAATCCCAACATCCCCATCAATATACGTTATGCCTGAATGACAAGAAGCAGTTGACATAAAGCCAGGATCATAAGTGAATAAACCTGTTTCAGCATATAACTTGGTGACATCAATAACACTAGGGCCGTCCGTACCCTCTATAATCGGTAATTCAACAGGCTTGCTGTTTTCATCTATCAAAAGCTTTGCGGTTTTTTTAATTTTATCATTTTTATTTAACATAGGTTTTTCAGCCAATTGTTGATACCCATGACTTTTATCATATATTGCGTCGCAGCATTACTCAATATAAAAATTTGCTAATTAAATAGTTTTTTTATATAATATACAAAAAAGGGCTCATGGGGGCTGTGTGCGTTCAATTTTTTCTTCACTTAAAGATAACTACCATAATAATGTTAAGGTTCAAAATTGGTTAGTTAGTAATAACCTTGCAGGTATAATGCTAATGCTGCTAAGCTGCTGCAGCTATGCATTGATGTATTGCTTAATAAACTTAGTTGGCCAAAATATGAATCCAATGCAGCTTTTATTTTACCGTAATTTTTTTGCTCTGCTACTTATATTGCCTTTAGTAATGCGTAACACGGGAATATTAAAGGCATTTAATCAGTTTAATTGGCGTAATTTTTGCCGCGGCACTTTGGGTTTTTTTACTATGGCCTCAATTACCAATGCGCTAACTTACGGTGTGGTTACGGATGTAGTTGCATTAGGCTTTTTGACACCTATATGGACATGTTTGTTAGCAGTATTTTTTTTCAAAGAGCGCTTAACTAAAAGTAAACTATTTGCTTTAATAGCTGGATTTGCTGGCTGTTATATTATTGTTCAACCAGAGCATCGGCACATTGATGGATGGATATTATTATCGTTAATTGCCACTTTGACATGGGCACTGGCCATGATTTTAGTTAAGTTTTTAGTGAAAAAACAATCGCCATTTGTGATTATCTTTCATTTAGCTTGGATGACTTTTGTTTTTACTTTGCCATGGGGCATTAATTCTAGCACTTATCCTAATACTCAAGAAATTATTTTAATGCTATTGATGGCTGTACTTTCTAACTTATCTCAGTATGCTGCCACCAAAGCTTATCAGCTTGCTGAAATAACTATCGTAACCCCTTTCGATTTTTCAAGAATAATATTTGCCGCTTTAATTGCTTATTTTTTACTGGGCGAAGTGATAAAGCAGCAAACGTTAGTAGGGGCGTTGATTATTTTTGCTGGTGGCTATGCACTAGTCAAAAGCTCAAGAAAACTAAACAAGCATCAAATGAACTAACCACAAGGCTCTATGTGAATTAAGACGTGATCTAATTCTGGAAGCTGAGCTTTCAAGGTGTCTTTTAGTATATGGGCATATTCATGGCCTTTACGTACTGTGATTTCGCCATCCACCCAAGCATGAAGCTCAACATGGTAGCGCATCCCTGACTTGCGAATAAAGCATTTTTCGGTAGCTTTAATGCCAGGAACGGTTAGCGATACCTTGCGTATTTGTTCAATTAATTCATCATAAAGATGTTCATCCATAATCTCCCCTAGTGCAGGGCGAAAAACACGATAGCTGTTATATAAAATAATAATAGACGCAACAATTGCCGCATAATCATCTGCTTTCGCAAAAGCTTTATAACCAGAAAGCGAGAGCGCTATACCGACAAAGGCCGCAATGGATGTTATACAATCCGTGCGGTGATGCCAAGCATCCGCCATAAGTGATGAGCTATTTGTATTGCGCGCCTTATTAACAACTATGCGAAAACTTAATTCTTTCCATATAATAATCGCTGCTAAAACCCATAAAGTAAATGCTTTAGGCGCAGTATGAGGCGTTATAATATTAATTATGCTATGGTAAATTATGGTTATTGCCGAAGCTACCATAACTGCCACAACAATAAAAGTTATTAAAGGTTCGGCGCGGCCATGCCCATAGGGGTGATTATCATCGGCAGGGCGCATTGTGTATTTAAGGCCAGCAAGCACTAAAAGCGAAGCTAACGCATCAGTTGTGGATTCTATAGCATCAGCAATTAACGCATAAGAATTGCCAAAATAACCAGCTAACCATTTAACAATAGCAAGTATAGCATTACTTAATATACTGATATAGATTGCCATTATGGCTGAATTATCATGGCTTTTAGTCATATTACTATTATTAATTGGAACGACTTATTTCGGCACCACAAGCCGCTAGCTTTTCAACTAAATTTTCATAGCCGCGATCAAGATGGTATATTCTATTCACTTCAGTTGTACCATTAGCCGCCAAACCTGCAAGCACTAAAGCAACAGACGCCCTCAAATCCGTTGCCATTACTGGGGCACCTTTAAAATGGTTAACTCCATGTATTATAGCTGTTTTATGGCTGTTTTGCAGATGGATATTCGCGCCCATACGATTAAGCTCAGGGACATGCATGAAGCGATTTTCGAAAATATTTTCGGTTATCACCGAAACGCCATCAGCAAGAGAAAGTAAAGACATTATTTGCGCTTGTAAATCAGTTGCATAAAGAGGGAAAGGGGCAGTTTGTAATTCAATAGCTTTTATTTTTGAGATGCTTGCTGTGAGCGAATTATCATTGTTAAATTCTATTTCAATCCCCGCTTTACTGAAACAAAATAAGGGGCTATCCACCAAATCTAAACTGCCCAACAAGCTGTGATCTATATTATTTATTTTTAACTTGCCACCAGTAATACCCGCAGCAATTATATACGTTCCTGCTTCGATACGGTCACCAATTAAACTATGTTCGGCACCATGTAATTTATCTACGCCCTGTATAGTAATTATTTCGCTACCCTCGCCGCTTATTTGGGCGCCCATTTTCTTTAATAGCCTTGCTAAATCCTCAATTTCTGGTTCTTTAGCGGCATTGTGAATGATCGACACACCTTCGGCGAGAGTTGCAGCCATCATTATATTTTCTGTAGCGCCGACCGAAGGGAAGGGAAGCAATATGTCTGCCCCCTTTAAACGACCCTTGCAATGTGCGTTTATATAGCCGTTTTCGATGGTAATTTGAGCACCCATTTTTATTAAAGAATTTATATGGATATCTACGGGGCGGTTGCCGATGGCACATCCTCCTGGCAATGATATATATGCTTCACCAAACCGCGCAAGTAACGGCCCAAGTACTAAGACTGAAGCTCTCATTTTGCGTACTAAATCATAATGCGCAGTGAAGTTATTTATTCCAGCACAACTAATTTTTAGACAGCGTTCTTTACTATCTAATCCTGCGTTGCCATGGATAACATGATGTAAAGCGCCATGGCTGGCTAATAAATTTTGCATGCTTTCAACATCGCTAAGCAAAGGAAGGTTCTTTATTAACACTTCATCTGCAGTGAGCAGAGTTGCAGCAAGTGCTGGCAGAGCAGCATTTTTCGAACCACTTATATTTATCTCCCCATTAAGGGGCTTGCCGCCTTTTATGTATATTTTATCCACTTTTACTTTTTTGCTTAATTTTTATTGTAAAAAAAATATAGCACAGGCCTTGATATTAGGGCAATTAAAAACTATGTATAACTAAAATTGGTTTACATTTAAAAGTCATGTCGAAAAAAGATTATTATGAAATTTTAGGGGTAGCGCGCACCGCCTCTGCTGAAGAAATTAAAAAAGCTTATCGTAAATTAGCGCTAAAGTATCATCCTGATCGTAATCAAGGCAATAAAGATGCCGAAGGGAAATTCAAGCAAGTTGCTGAAGCTTATGAAATACTCAAAGATGAGGAGAAACGTGCCGCGTATGATCGTTTTGGTCACAGAGCATTTGATGGTATGGGTAATCATGGCGGCGGCTTTGGAGGTGACGCGGGTGGCTTTGAATTTAATGGAGATTTTAGCGATCTTTCCGATGTGCTAAATGGCTTTTTTGGCGATGTGATGGGTGGAGGCAGGCGTCAGCAACCTCGCTCTGCATCTCTACGCGGTTCGGATTTACGCTATAACCTTGAGATCAATTTAGAAGAAGCTTTCACTGGCATAAAGAAAAGTGTAAAATTCCGCACATTGGTTAAATGTGATGAATGTGGCGGGCATGGCAGCAAAACACCTGGCGCACAAGTTACTTGTTCGACGTGTCATGGTACTGGGCGTATTAGAGCGCAGCAAGGCTTCTTTACAGTTGAACGCACATGTACAACTTGTGGAGGGCATGGAAAGATAATAAAAGACCCATGTTCTAAATGCCACGGGGAAGGCCGTTATGGCAAAGAAAAAGAAATTATTGTAAATGTGCCAAAGGGAACAGATGAAGGCACTAGAATAAGGATAGAAGGCGAAGGCGAAGCAGGGTTCCGCGGCGGCAGTGCTGGTGATTTATATATATTTGTCAGCCTTAAGAAGCATCCATTTTTTAATCGCGACGGTTCAGAGATATATTGCTCAGTTCCCCTTAAGTTCACAACTGCAGCTTTGGGCGGAAATATAGAAGTAGTTGGCTTGGACGGCGAATCTATAAAAGTTGTTGTGCCAGCTGGAACGCAAAATGCTACACAATTGCGCTTGCGTGGCAAAGGAATGCCTGTTATAAAATCAGGGCGGGTTGGTGACATGATTGTTCGCCTTAATGTTGAAGTTCCCGTTAATTTAACTAAAAAGCAAAAAGAATTATTGGAAGAATTTGATAGTATAAGCGGTACAGATTGCAACCCAACTTCAAATAGTTTTTTCGCTAAAATGAAGAGTTTTTGGAATTTATAAATATTTCAAAGCTTATTTATAGTGTTTTGGCTGCATATGTCCCCGTAGCTCAGCAGGATAGAGCGACAGATTCCTAATCTGTAGGTCACAAGTTCGAATCTTGTCGGGGACGCCACTACTTCATTATCGGGAATTAATATGGCTCATCGCCCTATCAAAATTCAAGTTTAGAATCGACTTTAGATTAGCTCCTAACGCGGTGAGAATTATCTCAACATTTTCACGCTCTTCTGTTGTGAAATTCCCTAATACAAAATTACTTACATCATAACCCAGTGGTGGGCGGCCGATGCCTAACCTAATTCGATGGTAACTGTTTCCCAGCATTGAATCAATGGATTTTAAGCCATTATGCCCACAATTACCGCCACCAGTTTTTATTTTCACTTTACCAAGTGCAACATCAAGATCATCATGGAAGACATAAAGGCTAGATAAAGGTATTTTATAAAAATTCATACATTGGATGACTGATTGCCCAGATAGATTCATAAAAGTCTGTGGCTTGAGCAAAGAAATCGATCCGAAAGTTGGGGTGTTGATATTAATAAATTGGCCATTAAACTTGTTTTGCCAGGTAGGAGCGGTATCAATTAATTTTTCTCTGAGAAAATCAATTGCCATAAAACCATAATTATGACGTGTATTTAAATAAGTACTGCCAGGATTGCCTAGCCCAACTAATAACTTCATAAACACTCCTCCAACGTAATATCAAAACGTTCATGAGCAAAGAAAGAGCTTGCGGGGCTATTTGAAAATAACCATCCATAAAACCTTCTTTCCGCAATACTACTATTGGTAAAATTAAAAATCTCAACTAAGGTTTTATTTTCTTGATTATAGCGTTTTAATTTTTCTTGTACGCAGTTATGCACATTTATTATAACTGTTTCATATTGTTGGGAGCTGCCAACATCCACAATAAAGCTATTAACTCGGCCATTCCTTTTATCAATGACATTAAACTTAGCTTGTTTGAAATTTTTTTCTTCGATTACCAGAGGCACTTTTTCATCTGGTTTGGTTTGCTCAGCTGATGCTTCTTCAACTGTTTTTTCTTTTTCATCAGACTCCCAATCAATTATTTCTCGGCTAACTTCAGAAAAAGAATCAACTGCTAAAATTGGCGTTGCAGCGCCAAACGCTGTCATTAAGATTACAACTGCTAAATAAAAGGGTATAAAAATCATGATGCTTTGTTAGCGTTACTAAATATAAATTTACCTAACAATGCTTCAAGGCTAATTGAAGATTGGGTTAGACTGATTTCTTGATTCTCTTCCAGCATATTTTCCTCTGCCCCAGGGGTAATTGAGATATACTTATCGCCTAAAAAGCCGCTACTAGTTATCTCAGCGGAGCTATCCGCGGGCAACTTGATACTCTTAGAGATAAACATTTCTACTACCGCCCTATAAGTAGTTTGGTCTAGTTTAGTACTGGCTACCCTACCAATGTCTACCCCACCTAATTTTATAACGCTACCTGTGTCGATTCCATCTATTCTCTCAAAGTTTGCTTTGATCATGTAATAAGGATCATCCATAACCGTAATTTTGCTTGCGTCATATGCAATCACTATAAAGAGAGCTGCTACAAAAAGTACAATGATCCCTGCAATGGCCTCGATTATATTATTATTCATGGTTGGTTTGGCCTCCAAGCTTGATAATGAACTTTTGGAACGGAATCACGTTTTTTTGATTTTAAATGCAATGCAGGAAAATATGCTTGCTTGGTACCAGTTAAATTTGGAAGGCGAGGTTTTTGCCAAGCATAAGCAAAAGAATTAGATTCCGGAGGCGTATCAGTCTGATGGTGTAACCACGCAAACCATTGCGATTGGATTTTTGAAGCTTCGCTCAGGCCGTTGTAAATTACACTTCTTTTTTTACGCCCCAGCCAATCAAGCCGCTGACTTTCATAGTAAGAGTTACCAAATTTATCTTGCCCGATCAAGGTGCTTGTTAATTTTATGAAAAATTTTGAAAAAAAATCCATGCAATTTATAAATACATAATCACTATCCGTTACACTAATATAATCAGGTTTCCCTGTCAATTATAACTCCTTAGCCTAGCGATAGATTGAGTATATTAACCAAATATTAACTTTTCTTGTTTAGAAAAAATATAGCAGCGCTTGTTTATAGGGGGAGAATATGCGTTCTAAACAAGAGATTTCAGGAATGGCTTTTGATTCGCAAAAGCCGCTGTATGAAATAATTATTACTCAATATGATAATATGGCCATCTTTTCCAATTTAGCTGCTGTATCTGCCAATGATGATATAGGCATTTTATACACTGAAGAAAAAGAATATGAGAGGAGAATTACAACTTACCTAACTAATACCTATTTGGTTAAAGTGATCTTAATTGAAAAAAAACTCATCCCACATATTATTATAAATAAAACAATTTCTAAACGCCCTAATAGCTTTGCTGAGCAGCTTGAATTAGAGGGCAATAACAAGCAAACTCAAGGGCATATGCGTTGAGATGGATGCCCTGATATTAAAATTATATTAATTATTCAAATATTTCCTTGAATGGTAGCCGGGAATCTTTATTATCAAGTGGTAACTAAGTCTATAAATGGGCTTATGTATTGAGCAAAACAATTGAATAGGGGTTTGATATGGAAAGTTTAGAACAAGTTGTACAACAACCTGCGGAAGTCGTTGAAGAAGTCGTTGAAGAAGTAACTGAATTAGGAGAGCAAGAGGCTGCGCCAGTAGAAGTTGGTGAGCTTTAATAGATAAGCGGTGCCGGCTATAGCCAGCACCGCTTATGGGGGATTTTAAAAACTGATAACAGGTAGGGAAGGGATGAGTAAAGAGTTAATTTTAAATTTTGTACAAGACGTTATTGCAGATGTCAGCGCCAAAAAGGGTGATGTTAATATGATCGCAGCGGCAGGTAATGTATTGATCGATGCATTTACTAGCGACATTGATAAAGCTAAAGTAGAAAGAGTAGTCGGAATATTATTAAGCGTTGTTGACCTTGATTCTTCTACGAATATACATATAGAAGATGTGCAATTTTTAGGTAACGAGATAATAAAAAGTTTAAAGCTCGACGATGATTTTGACAATTTGATTCAAGGCATTGAAAACAGCGCTAAAGGTCTGCTGGATATTTTTACTCGTCATATGGATTCAGATAGCTCAGTGCATCTTAGTTCCAAAGAAATAAAAGACTTTATTGTTATTGCCTTTGATAAACTTATTGATTTACCAGACGATCTAGATTCAGCTGAAGAAATTATGGCTGCTGCCAAGAAAGCATTAAGTGAATTAGATGAAATTTCCCTTGATGATGTGGGTGGTTTATTAAAATTTGCTAAAAAAAGCTTGTTAGAGATCGGCTCTTATCTAGGTGAATTTGCTCAAGATGCGTTAGAGGTTTTTGACAAGATATACGATTCGATATTCGAGTCATCAGAAAACTCAGCTCAAAACCCAGAAGCAGAAGTGGTATACCAAGAAATTACTGAAGAGCCAGTAGAATTACAAAATGAAATTCCTCTCGGCGATGAAGTAAAAGACGAGCTGTGATAAATTATAATGATGAGCTAGCCTTGCTAGCTCATTTTTGCATTAAATCCTGCTTGCCAGCCATATGGCTAGTTTACTGCCTTTTTTAATAGCTTGAGTTAGAATAGGATATATTTCTAAATTCAAGGCATCATGCTCTATGCCGATGTCATGATGTTCGAGCTCTTCGGCGCGAAATTGGGCTATTTTTTCACCCAGATCTTGATATTCAGGCATGGTTTCAAGTTTTACGAGTTGCTCTTGATAATGCTCCGCAATTACTTCTTCAATCGCAATTGTACATGCCATTGCTGCTTTAATCCCAAGGTAACCGCATCCCAGGCCGAGGAAGTATCCCAATTTATCCCAAATAGGCGAAAGCAAAGTGGGGCGTGCTTTAGCTTTGGTGATTGCTTTATTAAAATAATCTCGATGGGCCTCTTCCTGCTCCTGCATGTGCTCTAAGGTAGCAGCGCAGTCGCTTTCCGATAAGGCAGCAAGTTGCCCTTGGTAAATTCGCACAGCGCCATGTTCCCCCGCTTGATTAACGCGCAGCATAGTTTGTACTTGCTGCTCTCTTGTTAAAGGCGATGGCAATGCTTGCAATATCTTTTTATCTATCAGTTTCTTTATCATAATTGTAAATTTGTAATATTGTTGTTCTCAATAATACACAAGAAATAAGTAAATTCCAATAAGGTAAAGAGAACCCTAGAAAATGGAATTGAGCCTGATCACAGGGAACTATTGCTTGCTGGTTTATGCTCTGTTTAAATTCAGCAAAACTTCCACTTAAGTCAAAATTGTTAACGCATGACATGGCAAAGCCAGGCCAGCCTTGCTCAACGCCAATATGCGTAAATGCTAACAATATGCTGGTTGCCAGTAATATCAGCATTACAATCAGCATTTGTTTCCTTAAGTTAGATGAAAAAATCGCTATAAAACAAACAGCCAGTAGCCCTAAATAAGGAAGCCTTTGCAAATGGCATAATTCGCATGGCCTAATATGCAAGACGTACTCCATAAATAAAGCTGCGATTAATACAGCAGCGGCCATGAAAAATATACAATAGCAATAGTTAACTGTGTTTTTCAATGTGCCCCATCCATAATAAAATCTTATTTAAACACAAATATTGCTGCGGTACTATAATTTTTGTTTTTATTAATATCGGTTAAGTCAAAAATTATTTTTTGTTGATTTGTTTTTTGATCCAAAATTGGTGCTTGTATAAATAAGGTGGACTGCCATTCTGCCCCAGGTTCTAGTATTAACTGAAGATCATCTGCGTAATCTATCATCATATTTTGTATTTTCAGCTTAGCTTGTTGCAGATTGGCTATTTTTAAGAGCAATCTTTTTACATCCATAGTGCGATTAGCTATTTTAACTTCATAAGAATTACGAATTTCACCAGAAGACATAAGCGTAAACAAGGCACCACGGCCATGGCTGCTATTAATCACCAGCTCAGGCTTATTTAGTAAATTATTCAGCATAAAACTTGCCACGGCAATAAAGACTAAACCAAAAACCATTGTTTTAGCTCTAAATACATTGCTTTTAGCTTTAAGGCCGTTTTTTTTAGCTTCTGTGCTGTTTATGCTATCATAAGCAATTAATCCCAATGGTTTGGAGATTTTAGCCATAACTGAATTACATGCATCAATGCATAATCCACAGCCAATACAAGCCATTTGCAAACCATCGCGAATATCAATTCCCATTGGGCATACTACTACGCATTTATAACAATCAATACAGTCCCCAGAGCCTGCATTCTTTCCCCTTGGCTCCCCTCGCCAACTATGATAAGTTACAACCGAGCTATCATTATCTAACATAGCCGATTGAAAGCGCCCATAAGGGCACATATAAATACAAACTCGCTGGCGGGCAAAGCCTCCTAAAATATATGTGCTAAATGTCAAACCCCATAGCCATGGCAATGCTTTGTCGCTTAAATTTGATTGAAATAAATCCCGCCATAAGGATGGGGCATCATAGAAATAAGATACCCAGCCAACTGCAAAGGCAAATCCCACTAATAACCAACAAAAATGAGTAAGTGTTTTTTTTACAAATTTTTCTATAGTAAAAGGGGCTGCATCTAAACGCATCCTTTCGTTACGATCGCCTTGAAAAAAAGATTCTATTTTAATAAATATCTCAACAAATACTGTATGAGGGCACGTATAGCCGCACCATATTCTGCCAAAAATTGCGGTAAAAATAAATAACCCCAAAGCCGCAAGGATTAGTGCTCCTGTTATATAATAAACTTCATCAGGCCAAATTTCTATGTTAAAAAAATAACCACGGCGGTTAGGTAAATCTATAATAATGGCTTGATTAGGGTAATTCTCACCTCTACTCCATCGCAACCATGGGGTGGCAAAATATATGAATAATAGCCCGTATAACACAAGGTCTTTCACTATTCTATAAAAGCCATTTATTTTTTGCGGGTAAATAGTATTATTAGTAATCATTTTTATTTCTTGTCAGGGTTATGGAACGATGGTATACACGTTTAGGAATAAACAACAATCTTCTTTTTATTATGCCTTTGCTAAAATTATTTGTATTAATGTTTTTTATTCTACCTTCTACCGTATTCGCAGCAAGTAATATTGTTGTGGAAGGTACAAATAGAATTGATAAAGCAACTGTGGTAAGTTATGCATCCCCTTACTTAAGCAAAGGTTATTCGGATAGTAATGCAAGTGAGGCAACTAAGGCATTGTTTGCTACTGGCTTCTTTGCTGATGTTAAAATTACTGCTGCAGGTGATAAAGTCAAAGTTATAGTTCAAGAAAACCCCGTGATAAGTAAGCTTGCTTTTGAAGGAAACCGCAAAGTTAAAGATAAAGATTTGCGCAAAGAAGTGTTTTTGCTAGAAAGGTCAATATACTCACTTTCTCGTTTAAAAAGAGATGTGCAAAGAATTTCGCAACTTTATAACCGCAAAGGTTATCGTAACGTAAAAGTTGAGCCCAAATTAATAACTATAGATAACAACAAAGTTAATTTAGTATATGAAATAGTTGAGGGTAAACCAAGCCGCATTAAACAAATTACTTTTGCAGGTAATAAAGCTTATTCAAACAGTAAATTGCAAAGCGTTATAACTTCTAGTGAAAGTAAGTGGTGGCACTTTTTTAGTAGCGCAGATGTATACGACCCTGATAAGACGCTATATGATCAAGAGCAATTGCGCCAATTCTATATGCAAAATGGGTATGCTGATTTTAGTGTGTTAACTACTTCGGCAGAGCTTTCTAATAAAAAAGATGCGTATTTATTAACTTATACCATCCATGAAGGTGATGTATATAAATACGGTGATTTACAAATAGATAGCAAAATTAAGGATGTCGACCCAGCAACGCTTTATACATTATTACAACTTAAAAAAGGCGCTATCTTTAATTTGTCTGAAGTTGAAGAAGCGGTCGATAGGCTTACTGATTATTTAGGCCAACATGGTTATGTTTTTGTGGATGTCGATACCGACTATAAGAAAAATAATGAACAATTAAGCGTAGATGTGATATTTAGCATCCAAGAAGCGCCGCGCGTTTATGTAAATAAAATAAATATTCGCAATAATACACGTACCCAAGATAGGGTCATACGGAGAGAGATGCGTTTGCATGAGGGTGATCCTTATAATGCGACTAAGATGCAAAGGTCAAGGCAGCGCGTACAAAATCTAGGGTATTTTAGTAATGTTGATATGAAAAATGTTCGCACTGATCAAATTGATAAGGTTGACGTGGATATTGAAGTGGAAGAAACTTCGACAGGCTCTATAAAATTTGGTATTGGTTATAATACTGCAACAGGCCCATTAGGAAGCATTACATTAACAGAAAATAATTTTTTAGGAAAGGGGCAGTCTGTATCGTTAGGGCTGGAAAAATCAGGCCGCAGTCATGAAGCTTCCTTTACCTTTGTTGAGCCTTACTTTATGGATCGCAACTTGATGGTAGGGTTTGAGCTTTCAACATCTCGCTTCCAAGGTGCAGAAAAAAACAAGTTAGCTGCAGATAATTCAAAGATTTCTTATAACAGTAATAAGCATAGCTTAAGTTTGTTTATGGGTTATGACTTAACTGAGTATTTATACCATAGCTTGCATTACATGATTCAAAAAGAGAAATTGGGCAGTGTTTCGGAGAAGGCGAATGATTTTGTGCGTAACCAGAAACGCAATACTCTTTTATCTTTAGTAGGGCATTCTTTGACTTATGATAAACGCGATAATCGTCTTGATCCTCGTTCTGGATATATGATTTCAGCTTCGCAAGATATTGCTGGATTGGGCGGTGATAAAAAATATATCAAACATGCAGCAAATGCTAATTGGCATATTCCTTTATATAAAAAAGAGGTGGTTATTAATTTAAGAGCTAAAGCAGGAAATATCACTGCCATAGCAGGTAAAAAAGTAGGTGTTTCAGATGGTTTCTTATTAGGGCCGGATGGTTTTATCCGTGGTTTTGATTATGGCGGCGTTGGCCCGAGAGATAAAAAAACGGATGACAGCATAACCGCTAAAAACTTTTATTCTACTAATATTGAGCTAACTTTTCCTCTTGGCTTAGGCAAAGAATATGGTTTGCGTGGAGAGGTTTTTGTTGATGCTGCTTCGGCTTTTGGCACGGATGCATCTAATGAACAAAAGGTTGATATATTAGATAAAAAATCCTTGAGGGCTAGTTGGGGAGCGGGAATTGTTTGGAATACTGCTATGTTTGGTAATATTGAAATTGCTTATGCCAAGGCATTTCGCAAGGAACAGTTTGACAAACAAGAGAAACTAGTGTTGAACTTTGCTAAATCTTTTTAAGAGGTAATTATGTTTCGTTTTAATTTATGTATTAAGGGATTATTCTTAGTTTTTGCTTTGAGTTTTCTGGGTTTGGAAGGCAATGCTCATTCAGCGGAGCAAGCTTTGAAAATAGCGGTTTTCGACTCGCGCATGATAATGGAAAAATCCGAGGCAGTGAAAGATGTGCGGACGCAAATTGAAGCTAAGTTTAAGGAGCAGCATGCGGCAGCTTCCAAAATTCAAGAAAATTTAAAAAAACGCCATCAGGATATCGAATCTAAACGCGCAGTTCTTTCTAAAGATGCATTTGAAAAACAGGATGCTCAATTACGCAATGAATCAGAAGAAGCAAGCAAACAAGTGTATTTGCAAAGAATGTCTATTGATAGTGCTTTACAAGATGCTATAGGTAAGGTAGAGGACGAAGTTACAAAAATAATTACTGACTATGCCAAAACAAATTCTATTAATTTAGTTTTACATAAAATGCAGACCTTTTATAATGATGAGCAAATGGACATCAGTGAAGATATACTTAAGCAATTAGATAAAAGAATGCCTAAGATGAAGGTTGTTTTTCAAGATCCAGCTAATTTTGCAGATCGTCAAAATTAATAACTTGTAACGTCAATAAATAATTGGCGATACAAATGGTGTTAAATAGAATTCTTGCTATATAGTGCTTATTATAGTTATAATCACATATGCTCATCATTTTGCAAACATAACTGTAAGATGTATAAAGCTCAATTATTAGGTAATTATCATGCGTTGGCTATATTTTTCTTTTTTAATGATATTCACTACAACACTTACTGCTTGTCAGAATGATTTTTGGGGCGAAGATGATAAAGTAAAGTTAAAAGGTGAAAGAGTTGCAATACTCCTCGAGCCAAAGTCTAATGAACAGCATACTAAGACCATTTTTATTAACGAAAATACAAATACAACCAATATAAAAGAATGGAATATCAGCTTTGCCAGCTCTTCTACCTTGGGAAAAAATGTATATTTGGAGAAACCATCTACTAAGGCGCAAAAACTAATCTCAATCAATGCAAATAGTAAATTTAACTTAATAGCTATGCCTTTAATTATAGATGATTTTATCTATTTGATGGATAGCAATGCTAACATCTTAGCTTATAAAAAAACTACTAAAAAGGTTGTATGGCGTAATAAAGACTTGCGAAAAACAGTTTTATTTAAAGGTAAGGGATTTTTAAATGGGGGGATGCAACTTGAAAATAGTATTATTTATGCCACAGCTGGTTTAAATTCTGTAGTTGCAATTGATGCAAATACAGGCCAAACTAAATGGAAGCAAGTTTTGCGCAGCCCTAGCCGGGCAATTCCTGCTCTTGCGGCTGACAAAGTTTTGATACAGACTATTGATAATACTTTATATGCACTTGATAGATCAACTGGTGAAATATTATGGTTACATGTTGGCATGAATGCTGAGACTCAGCTTTTAACCACCGCCTTACCTGTAGTAAGTAATAATGAAATAATAGTGCAATATTCTGCAGATGAAGTTTACAAGTTATCATTAGAAGATGGCAGTGAAATATGGCGGGCTAGCACAAATTTACAGCCAGGGCTGCTCGTAGAAAATCAAGAAGTTAGCGGATCATCTTTTGCCCCAACTCTACAACATGGTAAAATTTATATTATTTCATCAACAGGGCAATTATTCTGTGTAGATGCTACAAACGGGGAGTTAATTTGGCATAAAGATTTAAATTTAAGTGGAAATTTTTGGGCGGCAGATAAGTATATTTATGCAATCGATAAGGAGCAGCAGTTGCTGGCTATTGATAAACATAATGGGCATATCCGTTGGAGCACCAGCATAAAAAAAATAGTTGCAGATAATAGTAAAAAACAAAAGCCTATAATTTTCTTTATAACTTCGCCTATTGTTGTTGGTGATAAAATCTTAGTTAATACTTCTCTTGGCAACCAATTGTATTTCAATCTTCAAAACGGTGAGTTGATTACTTCCTTTAACATTATTAAAGATGTAATGCTACCACCTGCTATTGTAAATGGCCAAATGTTTTTATTGAATAATAAAGGGAAGTTGATTGCATATTAATTGGATAGCAACCCTTTTAAAATTCACATCTCAAAACTAGGCCGTTAAGCCTGCATCGCAAACTCTTCGCATAATGCTGATATGGGTAGAAGTTTTCAGAGGCTGCCCATATGAAATGGCTTTTTGAGCTGATCTGCCTTGGTTGCAATAAAAAAATGTATAGCCGATATTAGTAACACAGATAATGCACTGTTTTTATTGCTATTATAAAAATCCACCCACTTGGTGTTCCCACAGAGCTTTGAATTTGCCTTCTTCTTTCGCCAACAACTCGGCAAAAGTGCCTTCTTCAACTACCTCACCGCCCTCCATTACGATTATTCTATCCATGTGTTTGATGGTAGATAAACGATGGGCGATGGCAATTATAGTGATGTTTTGTGAATCAAGCATGATGTTAATAGAATTTTGGATTTCCTGTTCGGTTTGGCTATCTAAGCTTGAAGTCGCCTCATCTAGAATTAAGATGGGAGCATTTTTCAAAATAGCACGGGCAATGGCAATGCGTTGCCGCTGACCGCCACTTAGTTTTATGCCCCGTTCACCTACTATAGTTGCATATTTTTCAGGTAGTGAATCGATAAAATCATGGATATTAGCCATTTTAGCAGCGTTTTCTATTTCTTCTGGCGTGGCATCAGCCTTGGCATAAGCAATATTTTCACCAATTGAGCGATGAAATAGCATTATATCTTGGGGGATCAACGAAACTTGTGCTCGCAAGCTATCAGCGGAGGTATCATATATGCTTTGCCCATCGATGATAATATCCCCTTGCATGGCTTTAAAATTTTTGAGTAGCAAGGCAATCAGCGTTGATTTGCCAGCCCCTGAATGGCCAACTATGCCAATTTTCTCCCCTGGTTTGATATGCAAATTTAAATTTTGGAATACATTACTACCGTCTTTATAAGTAAATGATACATCTTTCAACAGTATCTCACCTTTAGTTACTTGTAATGCTTTAGCGTCTGGCTTATCAATGCAATCTTGCGGGGTTTGCATAATACTAAATGCAGAGCGAAAAGCTGCTAGATCCTCTAAAAAATCTTTGACCTCCATAGTAGTCATCCAAGAATTTTCGGCAAACAAGAAGGTTAATGACATGATGAAGGCAATATCACCAATACTGATCTCACCTGCGTTACGCAAATGAATAACAAATAATAATACAGCAATCAAATACGCCCAAAATATCAAGCATAGTACTATAGAGGTTATAAAGTCATATCTGTAATACTTTATGCAAAGTGGATTATGCACTTTGCTATAATAATCGTAAATTGCTTTTGTTTCCCGTTTTTTGGTGGCGAAAGCAAAAATTGTAAATATGTTGGCAATACAATCAGCAACCTTGCCGAATATATAATACCATGAGTCTTGTTTGATTTGCTCCAGCTTTGCTAGTTTAGTGAAAACCTTCAGTGCAAAAGGCAAATACACGCCAATAAAACATAAAATAAAAGCAAATATTTTGATATTGACATAAGCCAAGGCAATGCCAGAGAAAATAGTTGTAAGCAACGGCTTACTTAATTGAAATTCAATAGCCTGATGCATTTTATAATAATTATCGCCAATTCCACGCATTTTGCCAGCAATAGAGCCAGCAAGGTTGTTTTGAAAATAAACATATGGCAAATTGAAACAATGTTTGCAAATTTTATCCATCATAGCTTGAAAAACATAAGGCATTGCTTTTAACTGTGCGAAATTATGGGCGCGCCACCCACCATCCATGATAACCTGCGCCAATAAAAAATATAATACAGGAACAGCCCATTGCTCCCATGTGATGTACGTATTTTTGGTAAAAAGGTCGATCAGTAATTTTACCGAATAATTATAAACAATAGGATGCAAACCACTGCCCAGTGGGCCAAGCAGCATGATCAAGTAAAAATACTTATATGGCCGAATGACAGACCATAAAAAAAGTAATTGGGTGATGAATCATTTTATATCACATCCTGGGAATTATATAGTTTGACCATTGCCTGGCGCACAAGCGCAACGTCGGTAGTGGTATTAATGCTACTACGGAATTCCGCTGAATTTAACATACCTGTGCTATACCAGCTTAGATGCTTACGGGCTATTTTAATACCAACATCCTTGCCATAATATGCTAGCATATCTTCTAAATGCATTTCCATAGTGGTAAATTTTTCGGCCAAAGTTGGTTCAATATATACTTTCCCGCTTAGTTCATCTGCGATTTGCTGAATAAGCCAAGGCTTGCCATAAGTGCCCCTGCCTATCATTACCGCATCAGCAGTAGATGCCGCAAGCGCTGCCTTTGCATCAGCAGAATTTTTAATATCACCATTAACAATAACGGGAATAGAAACTGCTTCTTTTACTTGGCGCACAAAAGACCAATCAGCACTACCACTATAAAATTGGCAACGGGTGCGGCCATGTATGGTTATCATTTTTACGCCTAGACTTTCGGCGATTGCTGCAAGTTTAGGGGCGTTTTTACTATTATCATCCCAACCCATGCGCATTTTTACCGTAACGGGAATATTAACAGCATTCACCGTAGCCTTAATAATTGCTACAGCGGTTTTTTCATCTTTCATCAAGGCAGAGCCCGCATAACCATTAACCACCTTTTTGGCGGGGCAGCCGAAGTTAATATCAATTATTTTGGCGCCCATATCTTCGTTCATTCGCGCCGCTTCCGCCATAACCTCAGGCTCACAACCAGCTAGTTGCACCGAAGTTAAGCCTCCTTCTTGATCCAACTGGCATTTTTGCATGGATTGCTTGGTCTGCAAAATCATCGCTCTACTAGCCACCATCTCCGTGACTAAAAGTGGGGCGCCAAAACGCCTTACAGTTTTGCGAAATGGTTTATCAGTAACGCCTGAAAGGGGTGCTAGCACAACTGGTGCGGTTAATTCATGTTTTCCTATCTTGATCGTCATGGTGAAATTATAACAAATGGTGCATTTTTTCTTTCTTAGTCTTTAAATAATTTTGGGTTAAAGGATGTTGGCAAACTGGAATTACCTGCCGATTCACTTTTATCCCCCAATTTTCCAATACTTTTATCTTTTTAGGATTGTTAGTAAGTAGATTTATATCATTTATTTGTAAATTAAGCAAGATGGCGGCAGCAATATCAAAACTACGTTCATCAATTGGAAGCCCTAGATGGAGATTTGCCTCCACAGTGTCTAGCCCCTCCTCTTGCAATTTATATGCCTTGATCTTGTTAGCAATGCCAATATCGCGCCCTTCCTGATCAAGATAAACGATTACACCACCTTCTTTAGAGACTAATTTTAAGGAATGCTCAAGTTGCTGCCGGCAATCACAACGGAGGGAAGAAAATACATCCCCCGTTAGGCACGAAGAATGAACCCGCACATTAACAGTTTTTTTAAAATCAGTATTAGCAGCAATTAACGCTACATGCTCCTTGCAATGGTTTACAAGGTCTATATAAACTTTTATGATAAATTCACCATAACTTGTTGTAAGTTGGGCTGAAGATGCAAATTTTATAATTTCCATTATAATTTTTTATATGTTTTACTACCTATTTTAACTTATAGTCACTTAAAATACCATTGAATATTATAAGTGGATGCTTATACTTTCTATTATGAGTGGGGATAGTCCCTGATAAAAATTTTTTAGGTATTGCAAATAAATGGCATTTTGGAGTGAAGAGAAAAAAACAAACGCTGAGCCAGTAGCTGATGAAAGTATAGAGCAGGCTTTACAAAATATACGTAACACTATTGCCAGTGAAAATCAGGTTCCAATGGGGGATGTTCTTGAGTTAACTGAAGTTATTGAGGAAGAAAAAAGCAATATTCCTTTGCAAGAAAATAATGGCAAAAAGGAGGAAGATGTGAAGAATAGCAATAGTTTTGAATCTATTTTACTTAGCAAAGATACAACTGAAAAACAGGATGATTTTGCAGAAAGTATGTTGAATCCTGAAGTCAAAGCAAAATCTCAAGATATGTTAGAACAGTTTTTACACAAGGCGATGCCTGGCAGATCTTCCAAAGGAGAAGTAGCAAATAGCTCTGGCATTTCACTAGAAGATTTTGCCAAGGAAATACTGCGCAAAGAAATTGCCGCTTGGATAAATAGCAATCTTCCAGATATGGTGCGTGAAGTTATTGAACGTGAGATAAAAAATCTGATGAAACAGGGCTAAGCTGATGAAAAATTTTGCAATTCGGCTGATGGTATTTTACTTGCTGGTAGCGCCTTGTAATGCCGCAGATACACAAGCTAAACAAGATTCAACAACAAAGCAAAAGTCCTTTAAAAACCGTGCTCTTGTAGATTCTGTTAGAACGCGTACTCCGCCCAACTATCGTGGCGCACCTTTACCAGAAGTTATCAGAAAGGGGGAATATGGGGAAAACAATCAACACTTGCCTAAAACAATTGTGCATGACGAATACTCGCGATTATTATTTATTGCAGTGATGCAAGAAAATATTGGGGCAATCAAAGCATTACTCGCCAAAGGTGCAAATGTTAATTCGCTTGATTCTCGTCATGGCTCTTCCCCATTGATATATAGTGTTATACATAACAAAGTACGTAGCTTGAATTATCTAATCTTGCGCGGGGCAGATTTAGACATTGCCTCTTTAGACGGCAAGACAGCTTTGCATAATGCAGCCCTGAAGAAAGATCCAACTTTAATAAATATTTTATTAGAATCAGGCGCAAGTACTGAAATCATAGATAATCAAGGCATGCTAGCTATAGATTATTTTAGTAAGCAGGATTTGGAAAATAATCCATATTTAATTGCTAGATTTTTCTATGATGACATTGACTCTTCCCTAATATATGCAGCAAAGCGAGACTTGCCAATTGCCGCAACCTATTTTGTGCAAAAAGGAGCTGATGTAAATGCAAAAGATATTGGTGGTGCCTCTTCTTTGCTATATGCAATAAACAATCGTAATAAAGTTATACTATCTATGCTGCTTAATGCAGGAGCTTCTTTACAGCTTACTGTGGCAGGAAAGCCAGTACATGCTATTGAATATGCTAAGGGTACTGGAGATATAGAGTTATTGCTGATCCTTGATACAGTGAAAATACGCCGTGAGTTAGAAGCGAATGTGCAAAATATTAAATACCAAATTGCTTTGCCCACACAACAACCAGAACAAAAAAAGATAGCCTTACCAGAAATAAAAACTCTCCCAAAGCAAGAAAAAATTGATGCAACGCCACTGCCAAAATTACCAGAAGCTCCCGCGTTTTCAGCAAAGCCCGTAGCGCAAGAGGTGAAAATAGAACAAAAGGCTGTTGAACCTGCGAATAAAGAGGTGTACTATCGCCCTGGAAAAGCAAAACCTGGCGTGAGCAAAAAAAGTGCTAAACCCGTTTCTATTTTGCCTGAATCAATTAATAACTAAGTAGATGAATTATTTTGAAATATTAGGCTTGCCAATAAGCTTTGATTTAGAAACAGAGCTTTTAGAAGTTAAATTATTACAAAAACAGAAAGAAAGCCATCCAGATATAATAAAAGACCCGCAACAAAGCTATAATTCTTCTTTAGTCAATAAAGCGTATCATGTATTAAAAAACAAAATGCTGCGCGCAGAACATATCATTGAATTATGGGGGTATAACTTCAATAATACTAATTTACAATTATCGGCAGATTTCTTACAGCAAAATATGCACTGGCGTGTTTTATTGATGGAAGCAGGAAGCAAAGAAGAAATAATTTTCCTATTAAAGGATATAATAACCCTTGAAGACGAAAGCTTTAAAAATCTTCAAGATGCTTTTACAAAAAAACTTTCCAACGAAGCTATGCAAATATATACTAAGCTCAAATTCATCCAACGCTTTAAGCAAGAAATAATTGAGAAACTAGACACATATGAATAAACTATATGATATTGCCGAACCCAAAACAAAGCCGAAAAAAGGGCTTGTAGTTGGCATTGACCTTGGCACCACTAACTCGTTAATTGCAATAACCAAAGAAAAGGCTGGCGTTGATAGCACAGAACTATTATCCGATTCTCTTACTGGTAAGGCAATAGTGCCTTCAGTTGTATCATATGACTTTAATGGCAAATGCTATGTTGGAGAGGCCGCTACATCCCTTGCTAACCCAATCTATTCGGTAAAAAGATTAATGGGTAAATCTGGGCATGATCTTAACAGTATTTCTAATAATTTTAGCAACTTAATTACAGATGAAAAATTGTTATCCTTCGATACGGCAGCTGGCTCCAAAACCCCTGAAGAAATCTCAGCGGCTATTCTTAGTTACTTAAGAAAAATTGCTGAGCATGCATCAAAGCAGGAGGTCACCCATGCAGTAATCACGGTTCCCGCTTATTTTGATGATGCCGCCCGCAATGCCACAAAAAATGCGGCGAAAATTGCTGGTATTGAAGTTATGCGGCTAATTAATGAACCAACAGCAGCCTGCTTTGCATATGGTCTTGAGAGATATGATCAGGGAATTTTTGCAGTTTATGATTTAGGTGGCGGCACGTTCGATGTAAGCATTTTAAAACGTCATTTAGGTGTATTTCGAGTATTAGCAACAGGCGGAGATAGTAATTTGGGCGGCGATGATTTTGACCACCTCATAAGCAATTATTTATTATCTAAACATGGCATAACTGTGGATTTTAAACAAGCACGCCAACTTAAAGAGCAACTATCTACTAAAGAATCAGTCACCATAGCTATTGCAGAAAAAGAAATTAAGTTAACTCAGCAGGAATTATTGTCTGTAATTAAGCCGTTAGTTGATAAGACGTTAAAGGTTTTCAAAAAAGTAGTGCGCGATGCAGAATTAGACTTCCAGCAATTAGATGAAATTATTCTAGTTGGCGGCGCAACTAAGATGCCCTTCATCCAGGATGAAGTGGCAAAACTCACTGGAAAAAAGCCAGTAATTGACCAAGATCCCGAAACAATTGTGGCTAAAGGTGCGGCTCTCCAAGCTGCAGCATTATCTGGAAAGGCAAGCGAGTTACTACTTGACGTGCTTCCTCTATCTTTGGGTATTGAATTAATGGGCGAAGTTGTCGAAGTAATAATCCCCCGTAATTCGCTATTACCAGCAGAAATAACCAAAACTTTTACAACTTATGCAAATGGGCAAACAGCTTTTAAAATTCATGTCCTGCAAGGAGAAGGAGGGAAAACTGATGCTTGTCGTTCCCTTGCACGTTTTGAGCTTACTGGTTTAAAGCCCCTTCCCGCGGGGGAGGTGCGCCTTAATGTAACTTTTAAAGTGGACGTTGATGGTATATTAACTGTAACTGCCTACGATCCTATTGCCAAAGTTACCAAGGAAGTTATGGTAAATGCTACATATGGCCTTACACGTGAAGATATAGTTGAGATTATAGCTAAGGCACTGTAATTTCATCTGAATTGAAGAGGCTAGACCTTAGTATGACGGCGCAACATTTTCTTCATCCATGCGCTTAACCTATGCCTAGATTTCTCAAAAATTAAATAGCCATTATCTTTTACGTAATTAAATTGCAAAGATTGCCTTTTGCCTGCGAATGGCAGATGCCCATGCCATGCATTAGGGGTACATTCAAACACAATAATCGTTCCTACTTTTGGCGTTACTTCTGCAGCAAAATCACTGATGTCATGATTGTTATTTAAAATCCGCAGCTTACCACCTTGTTCTTGTTCCCAATCCGCATTTAAGTATAAAAGGAAGGTTATTATTTTCCCTTTTGAATCTATATGAATTTTACCATCCTCTTTGCTAGTAAACCCACGAAAAGTCAGCATTCCTCTGGTGTTAGAAAGATCAAGATTAAATTTTTGTGCTGTTAGTTCTTTTAATTCTGGAGAGAAGAATTCCCTTAATAACTTTTGATAAAAATCACCTAAATTCAAGGATTCTGCAGGAAAGCTGCCTCGGCTTATAATCTCCGGGAATTCAACAATAGCTTCGTTGATCACTTCTTGATTAATAAAATCCTCAATTACCATATATCTATAAGGAGAAACTTGCAAAGCAGCTTCTCTAAATTTATTTAAATTGAGGATCATATTATAATATAAAGCTTAAATAACGAATAATAGTATCATCGCTAATACAAATGCAAAAAGCCCCATAGCTTCGGCTAAACCTGCACCAATAATAGCGTTTTTAAGCATTTGCGGTTCTGCTGAAGGGTTGCGGGCCACACCATTGACCAAAGCAGCAAAGATAGTTCCCACGCCAATAGCTGCACCCAACATACCAAATGCCATCAGACCCACGGCAATAAATTTCAAACCCATACCTTCCATAACTAATTACTCCATAAAAAAAGTTAATGTAAATTTAATGCATCATTTAGATATACGCAAGTTAATATTGTAAATATATATGCCTGCAATATTGCAATAAATATTTCAAAACCTGTTAAGATTGTCAACAAACCAAAGGGCAATATACCTAATATTTTAAATAATCCAGGTGCAGTACCTAACATTATAATAAAAGATGCTAATACTTTTAAGACGATATGGCCTGCCGTCATATTTGCAGCAAGACGCACTGAAAGGCTTACTGGCCTTGCTAAATAAGCAAATAGTTCAATAAACATAATAAGTGGCGCCATAAATTTGGGAACCCCTGATGGCAGAAAAAGATGCAAAAAGTGCAATCCATGGCGGGCAAAACCAACTACAGTAACACCAATAAAGATTACCATAGCCATAGCAAAAGTAACTATAATATGGCTTGTAGCGGTGAAACCATAAGGTAACATACCTAGCAGATTGCAGGCAAGAACAAACAAGAATAAGGAGAATATTAAAGGAATAAATGACTCAGCTTTTTTACCAGCGGTATTATGCACTAAATTTAATATCATTTCATATATTATTTCAGTAAATGCTTGCAATCTGGTTGGCCTTTCATCATGACGGCGTGCACTGATACCAAATATCAGCATAATCGCAATAAAACTGAGTAACATAAAAAGGGAGGAGTTAGTGAAAGATAAATCATAACCATTTAATTCAATGGGGATTATTTTCTTTAAAGCAAATTGCTGTAATGGGCTACTCATTGCCTTTTTTCTCCATAATTTCAAGGCTATTTAAACTACTTTTATAAACGTTATAAAAGCCACCAACCGCACCAAATATTAGGCAAACAAGCAATCCCCAGGGTTTAGTGCCCAAAATAAGGTCGATAAAATAACCCATCAGAGCTCCAACAAAGACACCTGCCATTAGTTCAAGGGCTACACTAAAAGAGCTAGTAGCAAACCCTGCAAAAGCAAGCTTTTTTTTAGTTGCAAGCTGGCTTTCACGTAGCTTAGCTTCTGCTAAATCTTTTTTTAACTCGGCAAGCTTTTTATTCACTGAAATCGCCATGTTTATCCAATAAACGTAAATCAAAATATATGTTAAATATATTAAAATTGTCAATAGCCATTTGAGACATGTTTTCGCCCAGGCTTTGAGCTTAAATTTTACCCTTGCTATAAATAATTATATATGCTACTCATATTGCGTTAATAAAATTGTCACATTAATTCATTAAGTAGTATGCCGTTATGTGGGCTGATAAAAAATTAGCAAAAAGATATAGTGAGGCTTTATTTACTTTAGCGGCTGAAAGAAATCAGCTCTCGGAAGTGGCTAATCTGCTTCAAAAAATCTCTGCTGCACTATGGCAAAACAATGTTATTCGCAAGCTAATTTGTAGCGCCGCAGCCCCTAAACATAAAAAAAATAAATTTTTCCTGCCCTTGGTTAATAAATTAGCTGATAATAAGTTATTAGTAAGTTTCTGTATTCTTTTAGCAAGAAATAATCGTATCCATCTTTTGCAAGATATTGAACGGTTTTTTGACCAAAAACTTAGTTTAGAGCGCGGCGAAATGACGATCACCCTTACCAGCGCCTTTACTTTTTCTCCAGAACTAAAGAATTCCCTTGTACAAGAATTGTCCAATATTTATCAGAAAGAAATAAAATTATCAGCCAAGGCCGATAAGACACTACTAGCAGGTTTTAAGTTGCGGATTGGCTCTTCTGAGTTAGATTTTTCAATGGCCGCGAAGTTACGTAATTTGCGCAGTACCTTGCTCAAGACACAAGTGAATATACAATCAATTAATAATTTATAGCGAGATCAATAAATGAGTGTATCGGAGATTTCACAAATTTTAAAAAAACAAATAGCTGAGTTTGACGGGCATGTTGAGCTCAAAGAAGTTGGTGAAGTAGTTAAAGTTGCTGATGGAGTAGCAATTGTTTACGGCTTAGATCATGCGCAACTAGATGAAATGGTAGAGTTTGCCAATGGAACTACTGGCATTGTGATGAACTTGGAAGAAGATAGCGTTGGGGTGGTTTTTTTCGGCAATGATAGCGAGATTGGTGAAGGTGATACTGTAACTAGAACACGCAAAGTAATGGAAGTGCCTGTTGGCAAAGGTTTGTTAGGCAGAGTGGTCGATGCGCTTGGCAACCCAATTGATGGTAAAGGCCCCTTGCAGGACGTTGAATATAAAAGGCTTGAAGTTAAAGCGCCTGGCATTATTGCCCGCCGTTCAGTGCACGAGCCAATGCAAACTGGTATTAAGGCAATTGATGCGTTAGTGCCGATTGGGCGTGGGCAGCGCGAGCTTATCATTGGTGATAGGCAAACTGGTAAAACTACTGTTGTCAAAGATACCATTTTAAATCAGAAAATTACTAATGAATCAGGCAATGAAAAAGAAAAGCTATATTGTATTTATGTAGCAATTGGCCAAAAACGTTCAAGTATAGCTAGGTTTGTAAAAGAGCTAGAAGAAAAAGATGCATTAAAGTACAGTATAATCGTTGCGGCTTCTGCTTCTGAGCCAGCGCCATTACAATATCTTGCCCCTTATACTGGTTGTACAATGGGAGAGTACTTCCGTGATAATGGCATGCATGCAGTTATCGCCTATGATGATCTTAGTAAGCACGCGGTGGCATACAGGCAAATGTCTTTATTACTTCGCCGCCCCCCAGGCCGTGAAGCATATCCTGGTGACGTTTTCTACCTTCATTCCCGCTTACTAGAAAGGGCGGCTAAAATGTCTGACGAGATGGGCGGCGGGTCGCTAACAGCATTACCAATTATTGAAACACAAGCTGGCGATGTTTCTGCATATATTCCTACTAACGTTATTTCTATAACTGATGGGCAGATATTTTTGGAAACAGAATTATTTTATAAAGGTGTGCGCCCTGCTATTAACGTTGGTATTTCAGTAAGCCGAGTTGGTTCGGCAGCGCAAATAAAGGCTATGAAGCAAGTAGCAGGTAGTATTAAATTGGAATTAGCACAGTTCCGTGAAATGGAAGCTTTTGCACAATTTGGTTCTGATTTAGATACTTCTACGCAAAAATTACTTGCGCGCGGGGCAAGATTGACAGAACTTCTTAAACAGCCTCAATCTGCGCCGCTAAAAGTTGAAGAGCAAGTGGTGGTTATTTTTGCAGGAGTACGCGGCTTCTTAGATGGCATTGCTGTTCAAGATGTTAAGCGTTTTGAAGCTGAGCTGCTTCGTGAATTAAGGGTAAAATATCCTGAAACTCTCGAAAAAATTCATAAAGAAGGTAAATTAAGCGAGGAAACAGAACAACATTTGGCGCGCGTAATTAAAGTTGTGCTCAACCTATTTGCTTAGATTGAGGTGATATGCCATCGTTAAAAACACTAAAAAACCGTATAAAAAGCATCAAATCAACGCAGAAAATTACTAAAGCGATGAAGATGGTTGCTGCTGCCAAATTAAAGCGCGCACGTGAGCGAGCAGAAGCAAGCGCGCCTTATGCGGATGTGATGAATAATATGCTAAGTTCAATTGCTAATTCAATCAAATGCCATCCGTCGCCGTATAAGCTTCTAAGCGGCAATGGTAAAGACAAAAACTACTTGGTCATTGTAGTTTCATCTGATAAAGGGTTGTGCGGTGCTTTTAATAGCAATATCTATAAAATGGCGCGTTCCCATATTGAAAAGTTACTAAAACAAGGCAAAAATGTCAAAGTACTATGCCTTGGGCAAAAAGTTCATAATTTGCTTCGCAAACGCTATAGCAACTTACTGTTAAATAAAATTGATTTAAAATCAAATGCAAATTTTGAAGATGCAGAAAAGGTTACTGCACTTACTTTAGATAAGTTTGAGCAAGGAAGTATTGACGTCTGCCAAGTGATATTTAATAAATTCAAATCAATTATTAACCAAGAGGTTACTCTGCAGCAATTAATACCTTTGGCAAACAAAGCGGATAAGCAGGAAGTGCATCCTTATGAATACGAGCCCTCAGAGGAAATTATAGTAAATCAACTACTGCTTAAAAATATTAAAATACAGCTATTTAGAGCCCTCCTTGATAGCCAGGCTAGTGAGCTCAGTGCTAGAATGACCGCAATGGATAACGCTAGCCGTAATGCTGGCCAAATTATGGATAAGCTACGTTTAGTATATAATCGAACACGGCAAGCTCATATAACTAAAGAGTTGATAGAAATTATTTCAGGCGCAGAAGCAATATAAATAAAATAATCTAAAAGGAAAAGTAATTATGGCAAGTATTGGTAAAATTGAAAGGGTGATCGGGCCAGTAGTAGATGTAAGATTCGAAGAAGGGCAATTACCGCATATTTTAAACGCCCTAACCTGCATTAATGATAATAAAAAATTAGTGCTTGAAGTGGCACAGCACTTAAGTGAAGGTGTGGTACGCACTATTGCTATGGATAGCACTTCTGGGCTAACTAGAGGCATAGAGGTGACTGATACTGGTGCACCAATCACAGTGCCAGTAGGGCCAGAAACATTAGGGCGTATCCTTAATGTTATTGGTGAACCAATCGATGAAAAAGGCGATGTTAAAGCTGTGAACAAAGCTTCTATTCACGCTTCGCCACCTGTATTAACTGAGCAATCAACTGCTTCTGAAGTTTTAGTAACAGGAATCAAAGTAGTTGACCTGCTAGCTCCTTATGTAAAAGGTGGAAAGATTGGCCTTTTTGGTGGTGCTGGGGTTGGTAAAACTGTACTTATTATGGAATTAATTAACAATATTGCCAAAGCGCATGGTGGTTTTTCTGTTTTTGCTGGGGTTGGTGAAAGGACTCGAGAAGGGAATGACCTTTACCATGAAATGATTGATTCTAAAGTTATTGATTTAAAAAACCAACGTAACTCCAAAGTGGCACTGGTTTATGGGCAAATGAATGAGCCGCCAGGGGCGCGTGCACGCGTAGCTTTAACAGGCTTAACTTTGGCGGAATACTTCCGTGACCAGGAAGGGCAGGATGTATTATTTTTCATCGATAATATTTTTAGGTTTACACAAGCAGGTTCAGAAGTATCAGCATTATTAGAGCGTATTCCATCGGCGGTTGGATATCAACCAACTTTAGCAACCGAAATGGGGGCGTTGCAAGAAAGGATTACTTCTACCCACCGTGGCTCGATTACTTCCGTGCAGGCAATATATGTTCCTGCGGATGATTTGACCGACCCTGCCCCAGCAACTTCTTTTGCGCACTTAGATGCAACAACTGTATTAAGCCGCCAAATTGCTGAATTGGGCATTTACCCAGCTGTTGATCCGCTAGATAGTACTTCGCAAATACTCTCGCCTGAAGTGGTTGGACAGGAGCATTATCATGTTGCTCGCGAAGTTCAGCGTATTCTGCAAACATATAAATCGTTGCAAGATATAATAGCTATTCTAGGTATGGATGAATTATCTGAAGAAGATAAATTAATAGTCAGCCGTGCGCGTAAAATCCAACGTTTCCTTTCGCAGCCGTTCTTTGTTGCCGAAGTATTTACTGGCATGGAAGGTAAATGGGTATCTTTAGAAGAGACAATTAAAGGATTTAACGCATTAATAAATGGTGAATGCGATGATTTACCAGAGATGGCATTCTATATGGTTGGCAGCCTTGATGAAGCCATTGCTAAAGCGCGCAAAATGAATGCAGGAGCATAAGCATAGTATGAGTAAGTTTCACCTTCAAATTATCTCTCCCTCGCAAGTGATATTTTCACATGACGTGGCTATGGCTATCATTCCTGGGGCGGCTGGTAACTTTGGGGTGCTGCCTAAACATGAAAATCTTATAGCTCACAGCAAAGCTGGAATAGTTGAGGTTAGGCAAAGTAATCGCAACCATACCTCCGCTCGGTTTATTATTTCAGCAGGGATTGTACAAGTGACGGCTAATGGTTGCTCTGTGTTAGTAAATTTTGCAATTACACTAGAAAAATGTTATACTCCCGAAGCGGTACTTACTAAAATAAAAAACGCTGAAGAAGAACTCTTAAAAACCCCAGAATTATATAAAAAAGAATCTTTGCAAGAGGAAATCGACTACTTAAAAGTGATGTTTGAAGTATGTTCTTAGAATTACTAAAAAAATTATTTGCAGCTAGCTTATGCTTAAGCTATCCTAGCATGAGCCAGGCAGCTGAGATAAAAGCAGAAAATGCTTATGAATTCTCGTTTGCTACGGCGAGCGGGGAAGAATTTTCACTAAAACAGTTCCAAGGCAGAGTCTTGCTAATCGTTAATACTGCATCGAAATGTGGGTTTACCAACCAATATGCAGGCTTGCAGAAATTATATGAAAAATATAAAGAGCAGGGTCTTGTAATAATCGGCGTGCCTAGTAACGACTTTGGCGGTCAAGAACCAGGGGCAAATGCTGAAATTCAAAATTTCTGTCAGGTAAATTTTGGTGTATCCTTCCCTATCGTTGGTAAAGAAATAGTAAGCGGTGATAAAGCCCATCCATTTTATAAATGGGCTTATCAAAAATTAGGTTTTGGCAGTGCACCTAAATGGAATTTTCATAAATATTTAATTGATCGTAACGGGCAGATGGTTACCTATTTTAACTCTCCCACCGCGCCAGAAAGTTCTAAAGTGATTAATGCCATAGAAAAGTTGCTTGTGGAGTAATAACATTAAATTATTTATTAGATAAAATGCATATAGATTTTAAAAAAAGTTTTAGCGAAATTAAGCAGATAGTCCATCTACTAAAGGATTATCTTTGACTGGGAAAATGCCGAAAAACGCCTACAAGAGCTTAATGTAAAAGCAGAAGATCCTGAACTTTGGCAGGGTGATCCTAAGGCTGCACAAAAAATCATGCGGGAACGCAACCATTTGGAAACCAGCTTAAAAGAGATAGATAAAATAGCCAATAACTGCGCTGCACAAGAAGAGTTATGGCAATTAGTACAAGAAAATGATGAAACGGAGCTTTTAGAAGAACTGGAATCGGAAGTTAAAAAACTCCTCAGCGAAGCAAAGTTTAAAGAAATTGAATGTTTATTTTCAGGCAATGATGATGCTAAAGATTGTTTCTTAGAGATACATGCTGGGGCAGGTGGCGTAGAAAGCCATGACTGGGCAATGATGCTTTATAGAATGTACTGCCGTTGGGTTGAACATCATAACTTTAAACTTGAAATAATCGATAATTTCCTTGGCGAAGAGGCTGGTTTAAAATCAGCAACTTTGAAAATAATAGGTCATAATGCTTGTGGGTGGTTACGATCTGAAAGCGGGGTGCATCGCTTAGTTCGCATTTCACCATTCAATGCTGCAGGTAAAAGACATACTAGTTTTGCTAGCGTCTGGGTTTACCCTGTCGTTGATGATAACATTGATATTGAGATAAAAGAAACCGATTTACGTATTGACACTTACCGCTCTTCGGGAGCAGGCGGGCAGCATGTAAACACCACGGATAGTGCTGTTCGCATTACCCATATTCCTACTGGGATAGTGGTACAATCGCAAAACAACCGCTCGCAGCACCGCAATAAGGATGAATGTATGGCTGTTTTGCGTGCGCGGCTTTATGAGCTAGAACTGCGTAAACAAGAAGAAAAAAACCAAGCAGATAATGCAGCTAAAACTGATAACAGCTGGGGCAATCAAATCCGTTCCTACGTCCTCCATCCTTATCAAATGGTTAAAGATTTGCGGACAAACTGGCAAACTTCTGATACCGTTTCATTCCTGGATGGTGAAATAGATGAATGTTTGATTGCTAATTTAAAAGTTAAAGCTTCAGGGCGCGGATTAAAAGAATAACAATTGCATCTAAACCAAAATTCACTTGCATAATGATCGCAAATCCGTAAATATCCTTAATATGCGTATATGAAAATCTAGTTAGCAGGTGTTTATGACAAAGCCATCAGCAGCAAAATCCGTCATAACTATCTTAGGAGGCAATGGCTTTATTGGTTCTTATATAGTTAAGGAATTAGCTAAAACTAAAGCAGCAATCAACGTTGTTGGCCGCCATGCCAGCAGTGCTACTCATTTGAAAATGTATGGAAGTGTAGGGCAAATTTGCTTAACCAACGCTGATGTGACAGACCTAGCACAACTAGAAAACTTAATAGCAAGCTCTGATATTGTTATCAACACAATTGGCCTCCTTGCTGAAAAAGGTAAACAAACTTTTGAAAAAATACATGTGCAATTGCCAGCTAATATTGCTAAATTAGTTAATAAATATAAAACTAAGCACTTTGTCCATATTTCCTCACTTGCCGCAGAGCAAGCCCCAACCTCAAAATATGCACAAACAAAATTAGCTGGTGAAAAAGAAATAAGCAAATATTGCTCTAATTACACCATATTGAGGCCAAGCGTTGTTTTTGGCGCAGAAGATAACTTCTTCAACTTGTTTGCTAAGTTATCGGCAATGTTGCCTGCTTTGCCACTTATTGGTGGAGGGCTTACCAAAATGCAGCCAGTTTTTGTTAACGATGTTGCTTTATCAGTTGCCGCTATTATAAATGAACCTTTCAAACATGCTGGTTTAATTTATGAATTGGGGGGAGCAAATCAATATACTTTTAAGCAGTTGATGGAATTTATTCTTAAGACACTTGACCGCAAAAGGTTGTTAATACCTCTGCCATATTCTTTAGCTATGCTACAAGCTTTTTGCATGGAGTTTCTACCAAAACCCTTGTTAACTAGAGATCAAGTAGAGTTGCTCAAATATAATAACATTGTGACAAAAGAAAATGGGTTAACTAAGTTAAACTTGGTACCTGCTAATATGGAACTAATTGTTTCGGAATATTTACGTTAGTCAAAATTCTCTTGCAAGGGTTCTCTTTTAATATATTGTCAAGTATGGATGATTTATTGAGGGGCGTTTTATGTTTGCAGGCAAAATTGCTGAGCGGTTTATAAAATCTTTTAAACCAAGAAGATTGATTGAAGATCAAGAGGAAAAATCAGTTACTGTTTCAAGAAGAAATGCAATTATAGAATCTGAAGTTGAGCTAAGCTATAAAGAAGTAATTTCGATACTAGCTAAAATTCTTGAAATAGAAGAATTGCATGGATTTAATATCTGGATTAGCGCTCCGTTGTTAATGGAATTTCAAGGTAGGGATGATGGCAGTGATCAGCTTGAAAATATTAGGAAAGCGCTCAATTACGAAATAGGAACAAAAGTTTTAGCCAAAGACCCATATCATTATGCAATTGCATGTTTTAAATTAGCAGAGCTTATCATACTTAAGGAAAGTAAAGAAAAACCAAACAAAGACTATTATCTTGAATCGATTAGTTACCTCGAGAAAGCCTATGAAAATTTTGCCAGGTTTCAAGATGAAAAGTTTGCCGAATACATAACTGTAAATATGACAATGTGTTTATTTAGTGAGCTAAATATTTATTTAATGCTTATCAAGCACCCTGAATGTCCAAAAGAAGAAGTGGATAGCTATTTACGAAAAATAATAGATATTACTAAATTAGCAATTGACAAAGCAAAAGATATCCCAGTACTGCGACGCAAGCTAACTCATTATAATCAATTACTGATAAATGAATTACCTGTTAATACAATGTTTTATGAAGAATGGGAGGATTTTCAAAAAGAGTTTGCAGAAAAAATTCCTGTACCGCCTGTCAAGGCATTGAGTAGATGTAGTTCACCTTCTGGGGAGCGCGCTGTTTTATTAGCCCAAAAAGAAGAGTTAAGTGGGGTAGAGCTAGGCAAAGCAATCAGTGCCGCTAATGTTTGTTGGCATAAAGGTGAATATTTTGCTGCGCGGGATGCTTTTTCAAATATTATTATAAGTAATTTAAAAGAGCATGAAAGTTATAATGAGTTAATTAATTTTATAACTTGGATATGCTCAGCTAAATATAATTTAGTTGAAAAAGAAATTGGTGAGCCAAAAAAATTGTTAGCGCAACGTATATGTTTCGCTGAAAAATTAGAAGAAACCCTTGGTTCGCTGAGCGAAAGAAGTGTAAGCAGGTGAAGTACTAACACTCAAAGCCTGAAAACTTAAGCTGATTATCCATTATAGTAAAGCTCGCTGTTTAGTAACATACACATTAATAACACATGACAACGTGCAAATTCAAAGTGAATTACTACATATTATTCGTTAGTTAAACCTACACACCAGGTTGCCCAGCTGCAAAGAAATTTGTAAACTGCTACTTAGCAGCTTTACTGCCGATTACTAAAGCAATATATTGTTCCGCATCATTACGTAATATAAGTAAAGGAATCTTATTTTTATTTAAAGCGCGTAGTTTTTCAATCCTGGTTTTAAGTTGCGCAACGGAGCGAACAGGCTCTGAACCGACTCTCATAACTATATCTCCAGGCTTTATTCCAGAGGCTTCCGCATCTGAGTCTTTTTTAACAGCTGTGATTAACTGTAGAAGTCAAGATTTGATCTTACAGACAAGATAAACTAACAAAACTGATCAGGATTTAAATTCTCCCTTTCAGCGTTGTATTCAAGATACAAGATCTCATTACTTTTTTCAACCGCTAATTTTTT
>Ga0209990_10000104_pt1 | contig 80902 bp, 33 predicted proteins | sample NOAtaG_6_FD_187304 | JGI IMG/M metagenome (GOLD analysis project Ga0209990, IMG submission 187304) | Freshwater lake microbial communities from Lake Erie, under a cyanobacterial bloom - NOAA_Erie_Diel5S_2200h metaG (SPAdes) (version 2) | ecosystem: Environmental > Aquatic > Freshwater > Lake ... | reverse complement strand
GGCTCTGGCAGGTCGATGGGAGCAGATCCAGGCGAGGCCGGAACCGTCACCGGGTCGAACGAAATCCTCGGACAGACGTCGCTTCCGGTGAATTTCGGTCAGGGTGCATTGGATCAAAGCAGATTCTGAAACATGAAAAAAAGCCTGCAGAACCGGGGGTGCTCCTGATTTCTCTAAAATGTTTGTCGGGACGCATCGCATCCGGCAACTAAAACGGCCGGAGTGGCTGCGCTGGCGGTCGAGTGGGAGCATGCCGGCGGGCGGGGATTTGCGACAGCAGCAGGGATACAGGAGAAATTCCATGTCATTGAAACGAGTTTCATTGCTGGCCAGCGTTGTGGCGGCGGGGATACTGGGATTTGTGTCATTGGGTTCGGTGAACGCGGTGAAGGCGTCGGGCGGGCTGTCGGCAGATGAGGCCCCGGCCCCTTCCGAACTGGCTCGTGCACAGGAATTGTCGACTGCATTTCGCTGGGTTTCGAAGCGAACGCTGCCGGCGATTGTCTCCATTCGCAGTGTCCGCAAAGTGACTCAGCCGCAGCAGGCGATGGCGGATCCCTTTGATGGCTCGCCGTTCGGACGGCAGTTCGGGGGGACTCCGTTTGAAGATCTCTTCGGTGATCTGCGTGAGCGGATGCGTGAGCAGCAGGGGCAGGGCGGGGGATCGCCAGGTATTGCGACCGGAGAAGGCTCCGGCTTTATCATTGATTCCAAAGGCGTGGTGATGACGAATGCCCATGTGGTCCGGGGCGCGGATGAGGTTATTGTGTCGCTGGCAGACGGTAGGGATTACAAGGCCACGGATGTGCGTTCGGATGAATTCGCGGACGTGGCTGTGGTCCGGATTAAACCGGACAAGGCTTTGCCGACAATCCCGCTGGGTGACGATGCTCAGGTGGAAATTGGCGACTGGGTACTGGCGTTTGGCAGCCCGTTTGGTCTGGACAGCACTGTGACTCAGGGGATCATCAGTGCCAAGTCCCGAGGTCTGAAGAATCTGCCGTCTCGACAGGAGTTTCTGCAGACGGATGCGGCCATCAATCCAGGGAACAGTGGTGGCCCGCTGGTGAACATGCGGGGCGAGGTGATTGGGATCAACACGGCCATTGAGACTCGCAGCGGCGGTTATGACGGCATCGGTTTTGCGGTACCCGTCAGCCTGGCTCGCTGGGTCGGTGACCAGTTGCTGACCGATGGCAAGGTCCGCCGGGCCTATCTCGGAGTGACTCCGGAAGACCTGAACACGGAACTGGCTGGGGCGCTTGAACTTGGCAGTCGCCGCGGTGTGGTGGTGGCAGAAGTGCGAAAAAACTCACCGGCAGACAAGGCCGGAGTGAAGGTGCAGGATGTGATCGTGCGGCTGAACGACCGGGAAATCAATTCGCGGCAGCAACTGATTGCGATTGCAGAGCGATTGAAGATCGGAGAATCGTATGGTCTGGTGGTGATGCGGGATGGCAAAGAGGTCACGCTGGACGTGACTGCCGCCGAATTCCCTCAGGAGGTGGCGCAGGCGGACAGCAGCGAAGTGGGTGAACTGGGGGTCCAGGTGCAGCCGCTGACGGCGGAGCTGGCTGAGCAGCTGGAGATTGAAGGCGAAGGCGGTCTGGTGGTAACCAACGTCAGCCGCAACGGCATCGGGGCGCGCATTGGCCTGCGTCCGGGCTGTGTGCTGGTGCGAGTGGGCAAGACGGACCTGAAGTCGCTGGAAGATCTGCAGCAGGGGCTGGCGGCGGCGAAGGAGCGGGGCCAGTTGGTACTGCTGGTACGGACACCCAATGGGACTCAGCTGGTGAGTGTGCCGTTCAACTAAGGACCAGGATGTCGCGCCGCGCGAGGTGCGGAACGGAATCTTTGAGGCAGTGCCGCAGCAGCCCTCCTGAGTTGATTCGCAGCTCAGGGGGGCTTTTGTGTTTGCTGGCACTCGAATGAAAGGGAGTCCGGCGACCTGGGGGCAATTGACGGAAATGGTTGTGATGCGGGCTGACGGCGGGCAGTGGCGGTAGCGGCGCTGGCTCAGGATTCGAACCATCCGCGGCGTTCCGGGATTTTGACTGGCCTTTCTGCAACGCCTGAAGGCAGGTCTGGTTGCTCTAAAAGCCCGCGTTTTGGCCCGCCCGCCCGGCTGCCGGCAAACCAGATTGTGCCCAAACCGGCAATCAGCCCACAACCTGATGAAATTTCGGTGGCCAGATGAGTCGCCGGGCGTAAAACGTTCACATCGTTCACTGCCGGTGCCATCAACGGGTACCGGGAGCACTGGGGATCCTGTGAATCTGTTCTGCCTTCCGGAGGCCTGCATGCGATTGCTGTCGCTGGCGATGATGGTTGTGAGCCTTGTGTCTGGTGTCAGTGTTGCTGCTGACAGGGAGCAATGGGTGCAGTGGCGAGGGAATGCTCGTAACTGTGAAGTTTCCAAACCTGTGGAGTGGCCATCATCTCTGAAGCCCGAGCACCTGAAGGAACTGTACAGGGTTCCGCTTGGCCCCAGCTATTCGGGCCCCATTGTGTCGGCGGACCGAGTGTTTGTGACCGAGACTGTGGACAAGAAAAAAGAAGTTACTCGCGCCCTGGATCGGGACACCGGCAAGGAACTTTGGCAGGTCGAGTGGGAGGGTGCGATGTCGGTGCCATTCTTTGCGGCATCGAACGGCAGCTGGATTCGGGCGACCCCCGTGTATGACGGCAGGAGACTCTATGTGCCGGGCATGCTGGATGTGCTGGTAACTCTGGACGCCGCCACTGGCAAAGAACTTTGGCGTGCAGATTTCCGTGACATGTTCAGCACCGTGGGCCAGACTTTCGGCTTTGTGTGTTCGCCGCTGGTGGACGAAGGCTTTGTCTACGTGCAGACGTCGGGCGGTCTGGTGAAGCTGAACTGCGAAACCGGTGAACTGGTCTGGCGGGGCCTGAAGGAACAGGGCGGGATGATGGGTGGAGCCTTCTCTTCCCCAATTCTGGCAACTTTGGCTGGCGTTCGTCAGATCGTGGTACAGACAAGAGCGAAATTGTGCGGGGTGGATCTGGCGACGGGTGCTGACCTCTGGTCTGTAGCGATTCCGTCATTCCGCGACATGAACATCCTGACTCCAACCATCATCGGCGACCGCATCTTTACCAGCTGCTATGGTGGTGGTGCTCTGATGTATGAAGTGACGAAGGGTGACTCAGGGCTGCAGATCGCCGAAGTCTGGAAGAACAAGACTGAGGCTTACATGAGTTCTCCGGTGGTGATTGACGGCCGCATTTATCTGCATCTGCGTAATCAGCGGTTTTGCTGTCTGGACCCGGCGAACGGGGAATCGCTCTGGCGAACGACTCCCTTCGGCAAGTACTGGAGCATGGCTGTGAACGGCAAGCGAGTCCTGGCACTGGATGAAGCCGGCGACCTGATTCTGTTTGAAGCCGATCCTGCCGAGTACAAGGAGATCGACAAGGTACACGTGACCGACGCGACGGCCTGGGCGCATATTGCCATTGCCGACGGTCAGGTGTTTGTCAGGGCCCTTGACAGCCTGATTGTCTATCGCTGGCAGTGAGTAATGTTTGTTAATCCGACCTGAACAGGGCGGTTTGGCATCGACCTGCTACGGGTGCTGTGGCAGGGAGAGAACAGTGAGGAGCCGGGAACAGAGTTCCCGGCTTTTTGCTTTGCATGAAGGCGTCAGCGTTCCGGCCGGTGGCGGAGCACTTCGGCTCGGAAATCGCCCAGGCTGTGCCAGACCGCCGGCCGTCCCAGTTCGACCTCAGCGATGACCACATCACCCTGCTGCTCGGCCCTTGCCAGAATGCGTCCATCGCGGCCAAAAATCCCGGTAATCATCCAGTTTGCTTTGGGATCAGTGTACGTGCTGCTGACGACCACGGTATGGTTTTCGCAGGCACGAGCGGCCGCGAGCAGAGGATTGCAGCCCCAGACCGGGAAGGCGATGACTTCGGCGCCATTGCGACTCAGTCCGCGAGCAACTTCGGGAAAGAACCCGTCGTAGCACACCATCATTCCCAGGCGTCCGAAGCGGGTTTCGAACACGGGATAGTCGTGTCCGGGAGTAATGCCCCCGTCAATCTCAGTCCGCGGCAGTGCCACTTTGCGATATTTTCCCGCCAGCTGACCATCGGGCCCCAGCAGCACGGCCACGTTGTAAACCTTGTGCTGATCACGTTCCAGCAAACCGGCGACGATGTACAGGTTGTGCTGTTTGGCGAGGGCACCGAAATATTCTGTCGACGGTCCCGGTATCGGCTCCGCGCAGTCCTCAGCCGGCTTGCCGGCGTTGTACCATGTCAAGGTTTCTCCAAGCACCACCAGATCGGCTCTCCCGGCTGCGGCTTTCGCCACGAGCGGCTCGAACTGCTGACATTTTTCGGCACTGTTTTGTCCTGCGGCGGGTGCGTAGTGCACGGCTGCCAGCCGAACTTTGCGAGCAGGTGGCGGGGCAACGGCTGTCAGGCGCACGTCAGACCAGTCAACAGTCGCTTCGGCAGCCCAGCGAAATGACAGTTCGATTTCTGCCTGTGTGGCGGCTTCGGGACAGCGAAACACTCCGAAGGTCCGCACCCATTCGCCGTCGACCTGGTCATCCCCTGGATACTCCGGTTCCGCACGTGGCCGCTCGCCTTCGCGGTAGGTGGTCTGAGCGAGAAAGTCGTGGAGTGGAGCATTTCCGGCTTTATCCTTCCAGAAAATACGAGCCACGGCGGTCTGCCTTGGCACTGCCGCTCCGCGAACTCGTCGCCACGCCGAAAACTGATACCACTGCCCTGCCTGCACCGGCAGCGTGCGTTTCCACCAGCCATGCAGTCCGTCACGCTGATCGGCGATTGCCGACAGTACAGCAGCGTTTGCGGGACCGCCCGACTGGCTGCTGGAGAACTTTGGCAGCAGCTCTTCGCGGGGGCCCCCGGTGGTCCATGCTGCGGGCGTCTGGCTGAGCGATGGCTCATCCGCACTGGCAGCAGAGCCTGCCGCAATCAACACACAGACGCACGCACGCAGCAGTCGCAAACTTCGCAGCATGGAGGACCTCAGCAGCAGTTACCTGAACGTGATATCGGAACCGCGCAGCCTACTGCGGCAAACGGCAGCAATGGGGGCTGCAGGGCCCGGCTTCCGGAGGCGGACAGGCTGACGTCATTGGCAGACTGGAACTGCCTCCGGCGACCCGACCGGCAAACACGCTGAGCTGCTTCTGCATTTTCCGGGAACCACAGGATGGGCAGGCTGGCGTCTCGGAGCGTCCGACCAGCAGTTCCGCCTGGTGCTGACACTGTTCGCAAACAAATTCAAAAAGAGGCATGGCAGGAGTTTCCGAAACATTCAGGGAAGGGGGGTGACAGCAAGAGCAGGAACGAGTCCGGGTCCGGAGCCGCGTCGCCGGTTGAGGAGAACTGTTCCGGCCGGGCGATTCTACTTCGTAATCGCAACTGAGCGGATACAGACTGGCTTGCCAACCTGGATCGAGCGGCCGGTCGGCTCGAGTGCACCGGTCTGCTGGTTGATGCTGAACACGAACACCGTGTCGGAATTCTGATTCTCAGCCAGCAGCCACTTACCCGTGGGTTCGATGTAGAAGTTGCGAGGCTCACGGCCGCCGGTTTGTTCGTTTTCCACGAAAGTCAGGAGACCGGTGCTTTCATCAATGGTGTAAGCAGCAATCGATTCGTGTCCGCGGTTGCTGACATACAGAAACTTCCCGCTGGGGTGGCACAGGCATTCGGCGGTACTGCGACGTCCGTTGTAGCCGGCGGGAATTGTGGAGATTTCCTGGATGGCGAACAGGCTGCCATCTTCAGGTTTACGACTGAAGCCGGTCACCACCATGGTCATTTCGCTGTTGGCCCAGGCAAATTTACCGGACGGATGTATGGCGAAATGCCGGGGGCCTCCTCCGGGCGTGACAAGAGCCGCTGTCTGGCGTGCGGGTGTCAGCTGGTGTGTGGCGGAGTCAAAATTATAGATCAGGATTTTGTCGATCCCCAGATCAGCAGCGTAGGCGAAACGATTGTCGCTGCTGAGGTTGATGGAGTGGGCGTGGGGTGCTTCCTGACGGGATTTGTCGACGCTGGATCCTTCGTGCTGGATGTTGCAGGAAGCGGGCTGCAGCGAGCCATCCGGGGCGATTGGGTAGACCATCACATTGCCACCGCCATAGTTGGCCGTCAGCAGTGCGGTCCCGGTGGCGTCGATGTTGCAGTGACACGGTGCACCTCCACCCGACGGCTGTTCGTTGATTTTCGTCAGTCGTCCGTCGGCTTCGATTTTCAGGGCCGTGACTCCTCCCTGTCCACGTCCGCCACCTTCACTCAACTCGTTCACCGCATAGACGTATTTTCCGGACGGGTGAATGGCCAGAAACGAGGGATTTTTCAGTTCAGCAGCCAGCACAGGCTCAGTCATCTGCCCGGTGGCGTCGTCGAACTCGCACGTGTAAACGCCCTTGCTGATGCTGTCACCGGCTGTGTAGGTGCCGATGTACAGCCTGATAGTCCCGGCAAAGACTGGCGCCCCACCGAACAGACACAGCCCGACTGCCAGCCATGCGGCGAGGACGTTTCCGGAGGTCTGCGGGCCCGCTGACAGCCGGGCACGAACTGAGGACAGGCAGGAGCGCAGGAGAGGAATCATGAGGGAAGTTCCGGTGCAGCAGCGGTTGATGATTGGATGTGGAACCTGATCACTGAGAGTGCTGATCATAAAGTCCGCCGGCCGGAAAGCAAATTTCACACGGCGATTATAACGTCTGCTGTTTCTGAGTTTCCGCCAGCAGCTGCAGGGATTCCAGCAGTTCATCCTGCATTTTGAGCAGACTGCCGACAGGCGGGTGCGAGCCGGGGGCCTGTTTCAGCAGCAGTGCAGCCTGAAACAGCCGACAGGCGGACTGAGACCGGTGTGTGGCCAATTCCACCAGTGCCCTGCAGATCATCGTCAGCTGCAGTTCCTGAGGGTCGTCCACATTTCCCAGCATTTCGGCGTTCTGCAGGTGCACGTGGGACAATTCCGGGCAGCCGGACATTGTCGCTGCGGCAGCCCGCAGCAGCAACTCGTGCGTTTCCAGACGTCGGGCGAATTCCTCGTCGGCCGACTGGCTGTGATCGGCGGTTCGAGCACTGGCCGCACGATCGAGAAACATGAGACCGCTGTGCAGATCATCGCGGAGGAAGGCGAGCCGTGCGAGGAGCAGCCATTGCTGACAGCTGAGTACGGCCACCGAGCCGCCACCGAACCTGCCTGACAGCCATGTCTGCATCAACTGATCGGCGGACGTAACATCGGCCGACTGCAGCTTAATTTCAGCCTGCCTGACAGCATCGGTGTCCGGCAGGTATGAAGCGTGGGCTGGTGTGTCCTGAGCTGGCCCAGGGTCTGCGTGCCACCAGCAGAACCAGCCCGCTGATTTCAATGGGCCCCGGCGAAGCGGAGACGCGGAAGTGCGTTCGGGCTGCGGGTTATCACCGGCAGCGGTGTCGAACAGAGGCTGTCGGAGACTGGCAGCGGGGCGGGCACAGCGATCAAGCAATTCCGATGCAGCGTCTGGTGTCGCGAGACGCATCGCAGGGAGGCTGTCGAGACTGCCGTGCCTTGCGGGATCACCGGCGGTGCGACACACCAGCAGTTGGAACAACAGTCGCCGCGTTGCCGTATGAAGTGCCTGCAGTTTGGCAGACGAACGTTTGCGGAAGGCCACGTGAGGAATCTCCTGCGGGTTAACGCCACTGCCGTTGGCGGGCGTCAGGAACCAGAGAAACTCGTGAGCACGTGCGAGAGAGAGGCCTGAGAGGATAGCGAGCGGGGGAGACTTCCGGCAACAACAATTGTCCGGAAGATGCTGAGTTTTTCGATTCTGTCGAATCTTCTGATTCTGCCGAGGGTTCCCGGGTTTTGGCGGTCGGCCATCGGAGCTTTTGTGTGTCAAAACGGCAGTCGGCCAAATCTCGACACCCACTGCACAAAAATCAAAATCTCTCTAAAACGTTTAATCACAGAGACTTACAACACAAAACACAATCATGGCACATGATTCGCAGGTGAGTGGACCAGCAGATTCTGGGCTGCTGAAGTGGCTGGGGCCATATTCGGGCTGCAGATCGATGTTGTTTCAGCGACGTGTATTGAAATTGAGGTCAGGAGAGGGTCATGGCAAAGAAGGCTTCCGCAGCAGCAACTCGCATTGTGCCTCTGGGGGATCGCGTGGTTCTGAAGAGGGCCGAGGCGGAATCGAAGACTGCAGGCGGGATTCTGCTGCCGGATGCGGCCAAGAACAAGCCGCAGCGGGGCGAAGTGGTGTCCGTTGGTGACGGTCATGTGAATGACAAGGGCGAACGAGTGCCATTGTCGGTCAAGGAAGGCGACCGGGTGGTGTTCAGCTCTTACGCCGGCGACGAGATCAAGGTTGGCGAGCAGACCTACCTGCTGCTGCGTGAAAGCGACATCCTGGCAACGCTGTGAATGACTCCGGCCAGTTTGGCAGGCGTCGTGAAAGCGGGCTGAAACCGTGAGTTTTGGCATCAGGCGGGGTGAACTGAGTATCAGCATTCGGCCTTCGACAACGAATCAAAGTTTGGCAGATAACCAGAGAAATTGGAGAATACAGCAATGGCAGCAAAGATGATTGCCTTTGATCAGGAAGCTCAGGAAGCGATGCGACGCGGCGTTTCCAAGCTGGCTCGCGCAGTCAAAGTGACGCTCGGCCCACGCGGACGCAATGTGATCATTGAAAAGAGCTTTGGCTCGCCCACCGTGACCAAGGACGGGGTCACGGTTGCCCGTGAAGTCGAACTGCCGGACAAGTTCGAGGACATGGGTGCCCGAATGGTCCGTGAAGTGGCCAGCAAGACCAACGACGTTGCTGGTGACGGCACGACGACGGCCACTGTGATGGCTGAAGCGATTTACAACGAAGGCCTGAAGGCCGTCGTGGCAGGTGTCAGCCCGCTGGAAATGAAGCGCGGCATGGACCGTGCCGTGGAAGACATCATTACCAGCCTCAAGAACATGTCTCAGAAGATCAGCACCGCGAAGTCAATTGCCCAGGTGGGCACTGTGGCTGCCAACGGTGACGCTGAGATCGGTAAGATTCTGGCTGATGCGATGAGCCAGGTTGGCAAGGACGGTGTGATTACGGTGGAAGAAGGCAAGAGCCTTGAAACCAACTTTGAGGTGGTGGAAGGCCTGCAGTTCGACCGTGGCTACCTGTCACCGTACTTCGTCACCAACTCGGAATCCATGGAGTGCGTGCTGGAAGACGCCTACGTGCTGATTCACGAGAAGAAGATCAGCAGCATTAAGGACCTGGTGCCTGTGCTGGAGAAGGTGGTGAATTCCGGCAAGCCGCTGCTGATCATTGCAGAGGACGTTGAAGGCGAAGCACTGGCTGCACTGGTGATCAACAAACTGCGTGGCAATCTGCGAGTGTCTGCCGTGAAGGCTCCGGGCTACGGCGACCGTCGCAAGGCGATGCTGCAGGACATCGCGATCATGGTCGGTGGCACGGCGATCTTCGATGACCTGGGCATCAAGCTCGACAGTATTGACATCACGGACCTCGGCACTGCTCGCAAGATCGTGGTCGACAAGGACAACACAACGGTTGTCGAAGGTGGTGGCAAGAAGGCCGACATCCAGGCTCGCATTGAGCAGATTCGCCGGGAACTGGAAAACAGCACCAGCGATTATGACCGCGAGAAACTGGAAGAGCGAATTGCCAAGCTGGCAGGTGGTGTGGCACAGGTGAATGTCGGTGCTGCGACCGAGAGCGAGATGAAGGAAAAGAAGGCTCGCGTGGAAGACGCTCTGCACGCCACCCGTGCTGCAGTTGAGGAAGGCATTCTGCCTGGCGGCGGTGTTGCGTTGCTGCGAGCTTCTCTCAGCGTGAAGCCCACAAAGCTCAGCCATGAAGAAAAAATTGGCTATGACATCATCGTACGAGCCTGCCGCGCTCCGCTGACACAGATCGCAGACAACGCCGGCGTTGACGGTGGCGTGGTGTGCGAGAAAGTGGCAGAAGGCGAAGGCAACTATGGCTACAATGCCGCGACTGCGAAGTACGAAGACATGGTGAAGGCTGGTGTGATCGACCCGACGAAGGTTGCTCGCACCGCCCTGCAGAATGCCGCCAGCGTGGCCACTCTGCTGCTCACCAGCGACGCCCTGATTGCTGAGAAGCCGAAAGACGACAAGAAGGCTCACAATCACGGTTCGGAAGACATGTACTGACAGTCGGCCAGCGGTTTACGGACCGCCGACATGAAAGTCCTGATGAACCGCGTGCGGGCAACCGCACGCGGTTTTTTGCTGGAATCTGCCTGCGTCAGCCCCCGCCGGCCACTGCGGCAGAATCTGCCGAAACTCATACGCAAAACCTGGCGGCTCGCTGCCGAAATCCCGGAAACTCGCAGCAAACCGGAATCCGGCTCAAGGAATGCCCTCAGAGGCGGGAACTGATCTTTCCCAAAGCGACCGGGCTGCATAGACTTTCACAGCGGCAACTGCCGCGGAGTTCAGTTCTTTTTCGGCGATCGTTTTCCCCATGCCAGCGGACTCACGTCCTGTCCATATCCCCGTGATGCCTCGCGAAGTGCTGCAGTGGCTGCAGTTGTCGCCCGGCCTGACGGTTCTGGATGGAACCGTCGGTGCCGCTGGCCACAGCAGCCTGATCCTTAAGGTTCTGGGACCTGCAGGGCGTCTGATTGGGGTGGATCGAGACCCGATGATGCTGAGTTTTGCCGCGGCGAAATTGTCGGGTGACAATTGCCTGCTGTCGCGCGGCAGCTATCTGGAGTCTGCGGAGATTCTTCGCAGTCAGGGACTGGAAAAAGTTGATCGCGTACTGCTTGATCTGGGACTGTCTTCAGACCAGCTGGCGGATCGTGATCGAGGATTTGGTTTTGATGCAGGCGGCCCTCTTGACATGCGGTTTCACCCGCTGGAGGGACGTTCGGCAGCTCAATTTCTGCAGCAGTCCACTCAGGCCGAGCTGCAGGAGGTACTGGAAACATGGGGTGAGGAACCCGCAGCTCGGCGGATAGCCGCTGAGGTGCATCGCAGACTGCAAACCGGCGGTGCGGTAGAAACCGCAGCCGACCTGCAGTCATGCGTTGCCGCAGTCTGCGGCGATCTTCGCTCCAACGGTGGTCGATCGGCACTGACTCGAGTCTTTCAGGCATTACGAATCAGGGTCAATGAAGAACTGGAACACGCGGATCGAATGCTGACGCAGGTGCTGCCGCAGATTCTGAACAGGGATGGAATTGCGGTTGTCATCTCCTTCCACTCGCTGGAAGACCGAATCGTCAAGAATGCGTTCAAAGGAAACCAGGGATGGCAGGTACTGACAAAGACGCCAATCGAAGCGCAGCCGGCGGAGGTTCGCCTGAATCCTCGCAGTCGCTCGGCCAAACTGCGGGCAGCCCGCTGGCAGCCTCAGCCGTAACCAAACCTGGTGTGACCAAAAAGCTGAGCCATGAAGCGCGGCTGGGCATCATGGTTGTGATGGTGCTGGTGTTTGCGTTTGGGTTCCTGGTCTACCACAAGATGGATATGCGTCAGCGAGCCCTGACTCAGGCATCCATCGCCGGTCCGGGCGCTGCAGCGACAACGACGCCTGCAGCAGCCCGCGAGTCATCGCAGGCGTCTGTGGAAGAGGATCCGCTGCTGGCTTCTGCATCCGCATCCGAACAGTCTCCATTCGCACAGGAAAATGATTCGCCAGCGCTCCCGGAAAATCTCAGCGAACCTGCGGCCTTTGCGGACGGAGGTCTGACTGCCCCTGCGATCGCTGCCGCTGCGGAATCGGCAGATCCTGGGTTTTCTGCTGCAACTGATGCTGTTCCAACACTGGCCGACGCCGGGGCAGCGTTCGACACCGAGAACTCCTTGGCCGGTACTGACGTTCCCTCCGTCGCTGAGAACGAACTCACAAGCTCAGATGCCCCCCCGCAATTCGCAATGACAACTGCTGAGCCTGCCGGGGCTGAATCCAGTGTCGAGGAACCTGCTGCACGGGAACCTGCTGCAGATGAAAATGCAGCCGTCGTTCCTGCCGACATGCCGCTGGTGTCTGCCGAGACGCCTGAAACAGTGCTGCCAATGATTGGCAGTGAACCTGACTTTGCCGGCACGGCCGTTTCGGACAGTGCTGAATTCGCGATGACGGAACCCGCCGCCGAAGCCGCTGCCACCCCCGCAGCAGAACCCGCCGTCGAACCCGGACAGATCCCGACAGACACAGCATTCGACGCCTCGATTGCATCCAGCAACACCAGCGAGACCAGCACAGCCGGTGAAACATCCGTGAGTACCGAGGAGCCGATGCTGCTGGCGATGGCTGAGCCACAGGATCCACCGGCATTCTCCGGCTTTACTCCGGATGAGCCTGTGCAGCGGGCTCCGGCTGCAGAGCCTGTGTTTGGTGACCTGCCGGAGCGTTCCGAGGATGCGGTGCCAACAGGTCGGGCTGCAGGGGGATTCCCGGAATCCGCCGGATTCAACGCAGTGGCCCGTCCGACTGCTCGCCCATCGCGGCAGGCCCTGCGGAGCGCCTCTGGCAGCGGCAGTGACGGTCGGTTTGATCTGGCGGCCTTCAATTATCAGAATTCGCCGCAGCCGAATCCCACCAGCGATGCGTCAGATGTGCCCACCGTGACCGTTCAGGAGGGGGAAAACTACACAAAGCTGTCGAAGCGAGTTTACGGAACGACCCGCTACTTTTCGGCCCTGGCTGTGTTTAACCAGCACCGCATCCCTGACCCTCGCAAAATGCGGCCGGGTATGATTGTGCTGACGCCTGATCGGCGTTTGCTGGAGGAAAAGTACCCGCAGCTGTTTGTGGATTCGCTGCCCCGACTGGTGGAGCCACCGGGCTTCCTGCTGCTGGAGGACGGCAGTGCGGCCTACCGAGTTGGTGATCGTGAAACTTTGTCGGATATATCGAAGAAGCATCTTGGGCGAGCTTCGCGCTGGATTGAGCTGTACGAAATGAATCGTGCGGTAGTGAATGATCCGAACAGGCTGAGGCCGGGAACCATTCTGGCCCTTCCTGACGACGCGACGGAAGTTGTGATTATGCCCTGATTACTGTCTCGCCGATTCTACCCGGCGCGCATGCCATTCGCGTGCGCGGTGGTCCATGGATGTTCCGCCATTGCCATTGACGGATCGTGGATTTCTGTGGACGCTGCACGTGTATTTCCGCTTCACAGCCGGACTGCTGCTGGCGCTGCTGGTCTCGATCGCCGGAATCTGGCTCGAGAAGCAGACGCTGGAGCTGCGGCGCTCCACCGGAGTGCAGCATTACCATGCTGAGATTCTGCGCAGCTGGCTGGTACGCCGTCGACTGCAGGCCGAACGCCTGACGATGGACGCACTGCAGACGACAGAAATCAGCCCGCCGGTGCCGACGGAGCCGACCGGAGGCGCTGCTTCACGCCGCGGAGCAGCGAGTGAAAGGCAGCGGCGATGAAGGAATCACCCGCCTGCCCCCCCTGTCGACCGTCTGTTCGCAGCTCGCACGGCTGGCGTTCGACTCTGTTCGGTGCGCTGCTGCTGGCTGGATGGATGCTGCTGATGGCGCGACTGATCCAGCTGCAGGGCGGGCAGCATGCTCAACTTTACAGCAGAGTTTCCCGGCAGAGCGTGCATCAGGAAGTACTGCCAGCAAGGCCCGGCGACATTTTGGATCGCAGCGGGCAGGCACTGGCAATGACGATTGAGTGTGAAAGCCTGTATGCCGTCCCCGCGCGAATCAACGACCCACTGAAGTTTGCATGGCAGGTCAGCAGCGTGCTGAATCTGAACACGGACGAACTGTACGACAGCCTTGTCCGGGGTCGTGAGAAGCAGTTTTTGTGGGTCCGCCGGCGACTGGATGAGCAGCAGGCCGAACGAATTCGCCGGCTGGACCTGCCATCCGGCACGTGGGGTCTGCGTACGGAATTCCTGCGTCGTTATCTGCATGACGGCTATGCGGCACATGCGATCGGACTGCGTGACATCGACAATCGCGGGAAGGGCGGTCTGGAAGAATCGCTGGATGAGGAACTGCGGGGCGAGGATGGTCTGCGGGTTCTGGCCCGCGATGCGCGGGGTGTTTTGATGGAGGTGGATGAACAGCGATCACGAGCGCCGCGTCCCGGTCGAGCGGTCGTCAGTTCGATTGATCTGCCTCTGCAGATCCGCACTGAAGAGCTGCTGGACGAGCTTGTGGATGAGTGGCGTCCGAAGGGCGCGTGCGCGATTGTGATGGAACCCTGGAGCGGAGAGGTGCTGGCCATGGCATCTCGCCCGACATTTCATCCAGACCGGCTCGATGAAGTCGACGAGACCGCATGGAAGAATCTGGCGGTCTCGGCCGTGTTCGAACCCGGATCGACCTTCAAACCGATGATTACGGGATGGGCATTGGAGCAGGGGTGCCTGCAGCGTGATGCAGAGATTGACTGCAGCTACGGCGTTTACCGGATGGGCCCCCGCGTGCTGCACGACCATCATTCGTACGGTCGGCTGAGCGTTGCTGACGTGCTGGTCAAATCCAGCAACATCGGCATGGCAAAAATCGGTGAACGCCTGGGGCTCGATCGGCTTTATGACGGAGTTCGCAGTTTTGGTTTTGGGCGAGTGACGGGCATTGAGCTTCCCGGGGAACTGCCAGGCATTGTGCACCCGCGCGAAGACTGGACAGTGTATTCCCTCGGTTCCATCCCAATGGGCCAGGAGCTGGCGGTGACTCCGCTGCAGCTGCTGACTGCTCATGCGGCGCTGGCGAACGGCGGTCGCCTGCGCCGCCCCACGCTGCTGCGTCGCTCTGTGCAGCACCGGGCATTCGCCGCCGAATCTGCGACAGTGGCGGCAGGCGAACACTTTGACAGCCTGCTGCTGAGTCGTGAAACAGCGGAGTGGCTGGTGCGTGAGCCCATGACGCAGGTGGTGGAGCGTGGTACAGCCAAAGCCGCGCGCATCCGAGGAATTTCGCTGTTCGGAAAAACCGGAACGGCACAGAAGCTGGATCCCGAGACGGGCACCTATTCGGACCGAGCGTGGGTGGTCTCGTTCGTATGCGGCAGTCCAGCCGACGCGCCGAGGGTCGTCGTGCTGATCATGGTTGATGAGCCGACGGCTCCGGGCATTCACTATGGAGGCACGGTAGCGGCACCGACGGCGGCAAAGCTGACCGCAGTAGCTGCTCAGCGGGCCATGGAACTGGGCCTGCCGGAGCAGGACGGATCGCTGCAGACAACGGAACGAAGCTTGCCGACGGCCACGGAATAATGTACCGGCGCTTTTTCAGCCTCGATGACACAGTCAGAGGCGAGTCGATCACCTCGATCCTGATGTGATGGTTTCCTGTTAACCAGTTTTGAGTTAGCATTTCGTGGTCATGATTTCTGCACCGGAATGGATATCAGCCCTGTATGCAACTCACCAGCCATTCACTGCTGCGACGACTGCTCAGCGACTACGGCATCGTACTGGTACTGCTGCTGCTGGTTGTGGTGGTCAGTCTGCTGACGCTGAAACCCCAGAGTTTGACGGGGCGAGAGGCTGGTGAGTCCGCGGCGACTGAGATTCTGGCGGCCTTTGGCAGAGATACCGTCGTGGCAATTGCTGTGCCGGCGGGTGCAGAGGATCGACTGTTTCTGGCAGCCGTGCAGGAACGTGTGGAGCAGGGCGGGGGACGGGTTGTCGGCGCGATCGCCGGGGCCCCGGCACAGGCTCGGCAGATGCTGCAGCAGGCAACCGCAGCCGGACACACCATCAATGCCATCGCCGTCACTGGTAAATCTCGACAGTGGCCGGTGCTGGAGGCTGTATCCGGGGACGGCCGCGTTCGTTTCTTTGTCCCGCCGACTCGCATGTGGCCAGACTTCCTCAAGCTGGGCAACCTGCTGGGTGTTGCCAACCAGACGGCCATCTATGCGATCATTGCTGTGGGCATGACCATGGTGATCATCCTGCGGGAAATTGACCTGAGTGTGGGTTCGATCGTGGCATTGTCTTCGGTAACTGCCGCTGTCTTCCTGAGAGATGTGGGGGGTGGTGCCAATGCCGGCTATGGGGCACTGGCCGTGGCCTGCCTGCTGGCTTTGCTGGCGGCGGCGGCGGCCGGGGCAATCAACGGCCTGCTGGTGACCGCCGCTCGATTGCCATCCTTTATTGCCACACTGGCGATGATGCTGATCGCTCGCGGCCTGGCTCAAAGAATCACCAATCAGGAATCAATTGGCGACACGTGGCTGCCACCCGCATTCCGAATTCTGGGTGGCGGAAGTCCGGGTGGTATCCCGAATCCGGTCTGGATCATGATCGTGCTCTACGCGGTCGCCCAATTTGTGATGAGCTGCACGGCGTTCGGGAGAAAGCTGTATGCCATCGGGGGAAATCCGGAAGCTGCCCGACTGTGTGGTATCCGCCTGCAGCAGATGAAGTTTGTGGTCTTCACGATCAGCGGCGGGCTGGCCGGACTGGGTGGTCTGCTGCTGTCATCCAGACTGAATTGCGGCGACCCCAAATACGGTGACATGTACGAGCTGGAAGTGATTGCTGCAGCGGTCGTCGGTGGCACATCACTGATGGGTGGGGAAGGTCGCATGCTGGGAACACTGATCGGCGCTTTCATTATCGCTGTCATCCGCAACGGCATGAACCTGCTGGGGATTGAATCTTCAGTCCAGAATATTGTGCTGGGAGCCGTACTGGCCGGGGCGGTGCTGGCCGATCAGTTGAAACGTCGCTGGCAGGCCGGGCGAGATTAGCCAGATCGGCGGATGTCAATGAAAAACCGTGCGGAATCCCTCTTTGACGCACTGAGCCTGTCGAATTTGCCTCGATGTTGCGGAAAAGCCACACCGAAATCCAACGCTCAGGCGGCCTTTTTGCCCTTTTGCGGGTTGCTCTTTGCCGCGGCGTCGCGGGCCGCGGTATCTTCGGCTGCCCCGGACTTCTCGCGAATCACCTTCACAGGTTCCATGGATGCTGGCTGATGCCTCGCTACCAGCGTCAGCATCGGCGGCATCAGCAGCAGTGAGACCACGAGGCAGCAGGCCACTCCAATGGCCAGCAGCAGGCCCACACTGAACAGACCCGCATGCGCTGACACCAGCAGTCCGGAAAACCCGGCAATCGATGTCAGTGATGTGACAATCACACTGCTGAGCGTATCGGAAGACGGCAGATAGCCCTCCCTGCCCGCTGCGATCTGGCGACGGCAGTCAGCTACCAGGTAAATCCCATTGTCAACCCCGATGGCAAACACCAGCGGAAGTGCGATCAGGTTCATCGGATTCAGCTGCAGTCCCAGCAGTTGCAGCATTCCCAGCAGTACAGCACCACCGGCCAGGGCCGGCATCAGTGTCAGCACCGTATCACGCAGATTGCGGAAGTCGAGTACTGCGGCAATGAACGTTGCCAGCCCGACGCAGATCATCACCGCCAGCGAAGGCTCAAGGGTTCCGTTTCGCTGAAACAGCGTGTACCCGATGAACGCAGCCACGCCGATCGGCGGAATCACTGTCAGCAGTTTCTGACCGGGCCGCAGGTAATTGAACAGCAGGATCAGGAAGATGACAGACAGGGCATAGAGCCCAATGGAGGCCCAGGTAACATCCATTCGACCTGCGGATTCATATACCTGAATGGGGGCTCCGGTCACGCCCGGATCAACGGTTCGCAGTTCTCGAACAAAACGATCGAGTTCGGGACCGTTCCAGACATTTTCACGCGGATAGATTCTCAGCGCCCACTGCTGTTTTCCATCAGCATCAATCTTCAGGAACCGAGATTTCAATTCCCGCGGCAGATCCCGCAGGTCGACAGGATCGAACCGATCGGCAACTGCTATTTCCTGATACTCGCCCAGCAGCCAGCGGATGGTCATGGTGTTCCATGCCGTCAGAATAGCCGAGGATTCTCTTGCCGGAGTCTTTGAGAGATCGTTGAGGAACTGATCAAGGCTGGCGGCGGCAGCTTTCGCACGGGGATGATCCGATTTCTTCAGTGCCGCATACAAGGCATCAGCCTGACGTCCGGTCTCCAGATAACTGCCCTCGCGCAGAGTCGGGGTCGATGCTGGCAGGCTGGCGGCCTGCTGCTGCAGGCTCTGCAGCATCTGCATGGTACTGCCGCTGGGCTGTTCCGGCAGTTTACTGGCCGCATCGCTGACGCGGCCGACCGACGACAGCTTCAGGAACCTGGTCCGCAGCTGCATCGCCTCTTCCCACGAACGGGCGATGGAAACGGCATGCAGGACCGTCTCAGTGCCGGCTGCATCCAGGGCTCGCTCCGCCACCACCGACTCGGCTCGCTGATCCTGAAGTTCCAGCAGGTTCGGATTATAGCTGACTCTGGCCTGCAGCCTGCCGTCAGACCAGCGGAACGCCTGTGACGAAAAGAGCAGCACAAGGACTGCAGCACCCGCTGCTGCCGGTACAGGCCATGCTGTCAGCCAGCCGGCCAGCTTTGCTGCAGGCATCGGCTGCGGCAGTTGTTCGACGTCCACATCGGCATCTGAGATCGCGATCAGCGCGGGCAGAAACCAGAATACCGATGCCGCGCACAAGACCGCACCCATGGCGGCGATCAGTCCCAGCTCAGCAACTCCCGGAAAACCCGTCAGCAATGCCGTGGAAAAGGCCAGAGCCGCGGTGGCTGCGGAAATCAGAATTCCGCTGCCCGTCGTTTCGGCCGCCTCCCGAAGTGCGTCGGGCAATTCAAATAATTCCTGCCTGAGGGCCAGGTAGCGGTGAATGTATGACACCGAAAAATCAATACTCAAGCCGATCAGGAAGATCGCAAAACACACGCTCACGATGTTCACTGAGCCCACAACTGCAGTGGCCGCTCCGAAGGTCCAGCAGAGCGAGACCAGCAACGTCATCAGTGCCAGCATGGGATGCCGCATGCCGCGGAATACGGCAAACAGGACCGCCCCCACCAGCAGTGCCGCCAGCAGTCCGGCATTCCGAATGTCAATGGACGTCGATCGCAGCTCGTCATGCTCCAGAGCCGGAATCCCGGTCAGCGAAACTTTCAGTTCAGCAGCATCCGTACGACCGGAAGTTTCCGCTTCGCTGGCAAGGTTCCTGAGCCGTGCAAGCGAGGATTCCCTCGCATTCCCCTGAGCTTTCCCGGGTTCCTGCGGCTGTGCCAGACACACCAGCAGTACCCCCACAGTGCCTTCGCTGTTGATCATCCACGAAAGAGCACCGTCAGAAAGCTTCTGGTCGGAAGCCACCGTCATCAGTTCAGGCAGCGGAGGTTTGAATGTGTTCTGCTCGGTGCGTCCACTGGACAGCGCGTTGTGCATGTAGGACGACAGGCTGTCCGCAAATCGTTCCGCCGAAATCCAGGTGGCCTCGGGCACCATACCTTCAGCCTGTCCGCGGCGAATCTGTCCCAGCAGTGTTTCAGCCAGTTTCTCCGACCGAATCAGTTCCCAGTTCTGCTGACGCACAACGCGGTCGTAGGTCTGCAGGCGAGTTGCCGTCTTGCGAATCTCGTCGTCTGTCAGAAACTGGAGTGCCTTGCGGCGCATGGCCGTCAGATCAACTCGGGACAGCACATTTTCAAAATGCTCAGGTTCGCGTTTGAGCTTTTCCCCCAGCTCATCAATCACGCTGCGAATCAGCCGCACGTTCGGAGCCGGGCTCTGTACGACGACCATCAGGTCGGCCGCACTGCCAAAAGTATCGGAATACTGCTGCCAGCTGCGGCTGAAGCGTGCTTCACGATCAGTCAGTTGTGAACGACTGGTATGGACTTCAAGGTGCGTAACGGAGTACCCGACGCAGGCACAGGCAGCCAGCAGTCCCAGCCACAGCATCAGCCGCGGGCGGGCGCAGGCAACGGAAGCCACCCAGCCGGCAAGCCTTGCCGGCAGTGGTCGCGGAGTTCCGTTTTCTGATGGCCGAACCATGACCATCCCTGGCCAGGAAACTGCAATTCGGGCAATGCTCGATCGGAACCCTGCAGCAGATTCCGCCGAAACCCACGTCGAACGAATCGTTTCGCAGTGCGCACAAAGTCAGCACTCACGACGCGGTCGCTCGTAATCGAAACATCGGCATACCTGTGCAGGTGGCTGGAGCGAAACTGAGAATTGAGCGATTGCAGCCTGCAAACTTGAACTTCAGGGAGCGATTTCTGCGGAAATTTCATACTCTTGATACGAGACCAGCAGCATAGACAGGGCAATTCGCCGGTGCGGACCACAGCCGGCCCGGAAATCACCGCCGAGCGGTGAGCTGTCTGCCCGTTTTTCCGGCAGAACTTTCTTATGCAGTATCCTGTTGAAACGGCATTGCAGGCCAGTGTGCTGACCGCCAGCGGCCCCGGGGCTGTGGCTGTTATCAGGCTCGAGGGCCACTTGCCTCTGCAGGAGAATCCGTTCCGGCCTTTTGTGCGACCGGATGAGGTGACTCCGCAGACTGCACAGATCAACAGACTTTTGTACGGTCGCTGGCACGGCGAAGACCTTGTCATTGTCCGCACAGCCACACACTGCTGGGAAATCCAATGTCATGGTGGCAGCGTTGCCGTGCAGCGAATTCTGCAGGATCTGCAGGCCACCGGGGCCCGCGTTGTGCCCGGGACCGGCAATTCGCAGTCAATCAGCCGCGCGCAGGACCTGTCTCCTGAACAACAGGCGGATGAGCTGATCCGCCGCGCTCTGCAGCTGTGCCGGACTCGCGAAGCAGCCGAGCGGATTCTGCAACAGGCTGATGGACGGCAGGTGCGTCTGCTGCAACAGCGGGCTGCGGGAAACACAGATGCCCTTGAGCAGTCGCAACGCTGGCTGTCATTCACAAACTCGCTGCTGCGAGGCTTTCGGGTGCTGCTGACCGGTGAGCCGAATGCCGGAAAATCGTCTTTGCTGAATGCTCTGTGCGGCCGTCAGCGAGCGATTGTGTCGGATGTTCCCGGAACGACTCGCGACCTGCTTGATGCAGAGACCACGATGGGTGGCTGGATCATCAGGTTTGTTGATTCGGCAGGAGTGCGCGACGATGCGACCTCAGATATCGAAACCGAGGGCATTCGCCGATCGCTGACAGCCACCGGTGCCGTCGACCTGATCTGCTGTATTGCCGAGCTGAAACCGATCCCGGACCTGCTGCTGCAAACCCTGGCAACGGCACGGTGCCCGGTGCTGCTGGTGCAGAACAAAGCAGACCTGCTGACGTCCGACTCGGACTTCACTTTCCTGCAACCGCTTGTACACCCGTTCGCTGAGCGGGTGCAGGTATCAGCCGCCACAGGAGCAGGACTGGAGGAGTTGAAGTCCTGCATGCTGCGGCTGCTGGTACCAGCATTACCCCCATCAGAAATGGCGCTCCCATTGGCTGATTCTGAGGCGATGTGTCTGACGCAGCGATGCACATAATTGCAGACGGATCTGCGACAAATCTGTCGTGCCGCATGCACCTGGCAGGCCCAGCACTCAAAGCTCAGTTGTGCTGCCCGGGGCCATCACCAGCGGGCGAGCATTCGTGTGCTGACGCACCTGCTGCGACCACTGCTCAATATCCTGACTGATCAGCGGAAACGTGGAATAGTGGCAGGGGATGGCAATCTGCGGCTGCAGCAGGCGAATGGCTGCCAGCGAATCTTCCGGCCCCATCGTGTAGTTGTCGCCCACCGGCAGGATTGCTGCCTTCAGTCCCACTGCACCAATCAGCGACATGTCGGAAAACAGCGCCGTGTCGCCTGCGTGATACACGTTGCCCTCGGCGGTCCGAAACAGTAAACCGGCCGGATTGCCTCCGTACGTTCCATCGGGCAGCACCGAACCATGGTGCGCGACGGTCAGCTTCAGATTCCCAAACGGAAACTGATGACTGCCCCCAAGGTGCATATCGTGCGTCCGGGCCACGCCCTGCTTCTGCAGCCAGAGACAGATTTCGTGATTGGAAATCACCAGAGCGTTGGTGCGTCGGGCAATCTCAATAGTGTCACCGACGTGGTCTCCGTGGCCATGAGACACCACGATGAAATCCGCCTGCACCTGATCGGCAGGGGTCGTATTGACCGGGTTTCCGGTCAGGAACGGATCAATCAGGATTCGCTGTCCGGCGATTTCCAGAGCAAAGGCGCTGTGGCCATAAAATGTCAGCTTCATTCTGCGGTCCTCTGCGAAAAAGCAATTCAACGGAAGTGAGCTCAGGTCTGCTTACTGTATTCCCAGATTGGCCTGCATGTTCTTCTTGTAGGCTTCCACGCCAGGCTGGCCGTACGGATTCGTTCCGACGAGGCGTCCTTCGACCACGGTGGCCAGCATCAGCATCTGGAACAGCTGGCCCAGGGAGTGCTCGCTGAGCCCTGGCAGCAGCAGATCGGCCGTCGGGCGCCCGGCGTCGGCATACGCCTGATTGGTGCCGGAAATGGCCGCCTCCAGAATACGGGGCAGGGTGGTTCCGGCCAGTTGATTCAACCGATCCTGATCCAGCCGATGTGCCGCGACTGTCAGCGGTGCCAGCACCGGGGGACCGGGCAGCAGGTTTGTGATCAGCTTGTCACGGCGACCTTCCTGATGCTGCTGACCGCGACTGTGAAGATCTCGAGTATTCACTACGGTGAGCGGAGTGGCACCGCGTTCGTGCTTGCCGAGACTTTCACTGAGCAATTGGTCATACCATAACCCGACCGCTTCAAGGCGACTGCCCCAGGTGGACAGTACGCGGCAATTCATGCCGTGATCGGCCTCAAAAGCATGGCACACGGCAACGAACTGCAGTACGACATTCTGCTCGAAGGGAGCCCGCCGGAAGTGATCGGTCAGCGCCGCTGCCCCCTGCAGCAGGGCCCGAATATTCAGGCCGGCCGTGACTGCGGGCAGCAGCCCCACAGCGGTCAGAACGGAGAACCGTCCGCCGATACCATCAGGAATGGAGTACACATCACGGTAGCCGGCGGCTTCCGCCAGACTTCGCAGTCGTCCGGATTCGCCGGTCACCGGCACAATCAGATCACGATCCATTCCGGGAAACCGTCGTTCGACAAAATCCCGGAAGGCTCGAAAAGCCACAGCCGGCTCCAGAGTACCACCGGACTTGCTGATACTGATGATGGCGGTCCGCCCGGCGGCTGCATCCGGGCCGGCAACAGCTCGCCGTTCCAGCAGCGACAGCAATTCGTGCTGGCGATCGGAATCCACATTCCAACCGTCGAAATACAGTCGCGGAGCACTGTCGCGTTCACTGCGGGACAGTTCGTTCCAGCAGGCCGGCCGCAGCGCCTCGAACATGGCCCGCATGCCCATATACGAGCCGCCAATACCCAGCACCACGAGGGAATCCGCCAGCTGACGCAGTCGGCTGCCGGTAGTTTCAAGTCGAGCGATCAGACTTTCGCCGCGATTGGCCTGCAGGTCCGCGAGCAGTTCTTCCGGCCACTGAATAAAACCGGCATCCAGTGGCTGACGCTCAGGCGGAACCGACTCTCCGCTCTGCCAGAGCTCAACATCGTTCAGAGTGGCGTCACGGGCAGCTTCCAGAGCGTGCTGCAGTCCGGCCAGACGCCCGGGGCGAAGCAGTCGAAGTGCCGCATCCGGATGATAGGAAATGACGGAATCAGTCATGGGCAGAGCTTTGAGAGATTTTCGCGGCAGCGGACACCGAAACACACAACACCCCCGCAGCCAGGGTCAGATCACCACGCGAGGGGGAGTGTGCCGGATGATAACGAGTACTTCTGCTTCCCGCAGTCAATGGGAGTACTCCGTTCGCGGGATTCCCGCCGCTGCACCGTGGCCTGTTCCCGCTCCGCCTCCTGCGGTTGCAACACTGTCCTGCCCCCACTAGATTTCGCAGCCTGCACGATATTGGGACTTGACATACAAGACCTCTGTTTTGAAGGAATGCGGCAGCCACCCACACACTCGGGCTGTCGCGGCAGCACACATGGAATGGCAGGCCTGGTTCACAATTGCCGTAACGCTCGTCACACTGATCGCTCTGGCATTCGATCGCCCGGCGGATCTGGTCTTCATGGGTGCTTTGGTTGTGCTGACACTGGCCGGAGTCCTCGACTTCAAATCGGCGTTTGAAGGGTTCATCAGCCCTTCACTGCTGATGGTGGCCGCCCTGTTCGTGGTCACTTCGGGCCTGAAGGAAACCGGTGTTGTGGACTACGTGGGGGCCCGGGTCCTGGGACCGGTACGCACAGAATTCAGTGGTCTCGCTGCCCTCATCTGCTTCGCCGTGGCCGTTTCGGCATTCATGAACAACACGCCGATTGTGGCCATGCTGATCCCGGTTGTGCTGAAATGGTGTCGCAAGAACCTCGTGGCGCCCTCAAAACTGCTGATTCCGCTGTCTTTCGCCACGATTCTGGGCGGCTGCTGTTCCCGAATCGGCACCAGTACCAACCTCGTGGTCGACGGTCTGATGAAAAAGTCCGGCATACCGGGACTGGAAGAGATGGAGTTCTTTGAGATCGGCTACGCGGGCTTTCCCTGCGCCATCGTCGGCAGTATCTATCTGCTCACGTTCGGACGTCTGCTGCTGCCGGCACGCAAGGAACTGCTGCAGCAGTTTGGCGAGTCCATGCGTGAGTATCTGGTTGAGCTGAAAGTGGCTCCTGGCTGCCGCCTGATCGGTCAAACGATCGAAGCTGCCGGCTTGCGAGGACTGCCGGGACTGTTCCTTGCCGAAGTCGACCGACGTGGCTCGATCATCACCCCGGTCAGCCCCGACACAGTACTGGAACAGGACGACCGACTGGTGTTTACGGGCATCGTGGACACCATCGTGGACCTGAAGAATATCCCCGGACTGGAGCCGGTGGCAGCGGGCGCCGACGCAGCGTGGGCTGCGGCCCGACAGCGTCGTCTGTGCGAAGCGGTAGTCAGCCGAAGTTCGCCGCTGATTGGCCAGACAGTCCGCGAATCTCAGTTCCGCTCGCATTACAATGCAGCAATTGTTGCGATTCATCGGAACGGCGAGCGAGTGACCACAAAAATCGGGGATGTCTGCCTCGAAGCCGGCGACACACTGCTGCTGCAGACTGGGGCCAACTTCACGCAGGCTCATCGCAATAATCCGGACTTCTATCTGGTCAGCGATGTGGAAGGCTTTCAGGTCGTGAGGCAGGAACGCTGGTGGATTGCCGTCGGCATTTTTGCCGCACTGCTGGTGGCAATGGTGCTGCTGCCCGGAGATCGCGCAACGCTGGCGGCATTCCTCGCAGGCGGTCTGATGGTGCTGACTCGCTGCATGTCCACGGCCGATGGCCGTCAGTCCGTTGAATGGCCGGTGCTCACGGCCATCGGAGCTTCATTCGGATTGGGAACTGCGCTCGACAAATCCGGAGCCGCGCAATATCTCGCTGAGCAGCTGATTCATTTGACTCAGCCATTCGGCCCCATCGCCGCACTGGCCGCCATCTACATGGCCACCATGATCCTGAATGAACTGATTACGAACAATGGCGCAGCGGCAATTGCCTTTCCGTTTTGCCTGCAGGCGGCAGCTCTGTCGGGTACTCACCCACGCCCGTTTGTTATGGCCGTGGCCCTCGCGTCATCCTTCGCTTTTGCTTCGCCGGTCGGATACCAGACGCACATGATGGTGTTCGGCCCCGGAGGATATCGTTTCAGCGACTTCGTGCGGTCAGGTGTGCCGTTGAACCTGCTGATGATGGTGGTCAGTGTGATCCTGATTCCGATCATCTGGCCGTTCGCACCTGCCCCGGTGACTCAGGCTCCGGCCACCCCCGTCAGCGCCGCGGCTGAACTACCGCCTGAGGGGCCGGGCCGGCATGGCGGGCTGGCCGAACAGCCCCCTGGCCGGGACCGCTCCATGACGGTACATCCACCGGTCCACCGGCCCGGATAACACCTCCCTGATCACCCTCCGCCGACGCAGGCACGACGCGGTCGCGTCGAGGTGCGGGCTGCGGAGCAGCCGGAGACAGTTCTGCCAGCAGCAGCTTCGATCGCTCGGCAGTCTGCCGATCAGGATGTTCGCTCAGCGCCTGCTGCAGCCACGGCACGGCATCAGCATCGCGAGACTGTTCATGCAGGATCCATGCCACGTTGTAGCAGGCGGCGGACCGACCGACGGCAAAGGTCAGGTGGGGCAGAGCGTCCTGGACCCGCCCGGCACGCACCATGGCAATCCCCACCTCATAGCGGGCATTCTGATCGGTTGGAGCGAGGTTGCAGACGATTTCACAGGTTTTCAGACATTCCTGCCAGTTCTCTTCCGAAGTATGCAGCCGCATCAACTGCAACTGCACCTCGACATTCTGCGGATGCACTGCCGCAGCATTCTGCAGAACCGTCAGTGCCTGCTCACCACGACCAGTCGCCTCTTCAACGCGAGCAATGCCAAGTTGTGGCTGAACACTGTCAGGGTAGGCAATCGCAAGCTCGCGATACGTCTTCATCGCCTCTGCGTACTGCTCCGTATCCTCCTGATACAGCGCCCATGCCAGCAGATTTTTTTCTGTGTTCCTGCCGAACATCCGCTGAGCTTCCCGGAACTCAGGGCTCAGTTTAGCCGTTGCAGCTTTCCGGAAGGGCAGGAAACGCGAACCGCTGGCAGCACTGTCACTCACCAGGGCGCAGCCGCAGAACGCGCAACTGGCCAGCAGCAGCACCGAATTCAGCACCAGACGATATGGCTTTGACACAAACATCCTCCCCGCGGACCAGCATCGCGGTCCTGAGAGTGTGCAAACAGCAGCACTCCCAGTTCCGTCATCGAATCCGTTATCCTGAGTACAGCAGGAAAAGTCCGCCGTACCTGACCCTGAACGTCAGCCAGCAAAACGACCACTCGGCGGAATCCGCCACGACAGCAGCCATTCGGCAGTTTTGGCATGACCGAGGAAAGCTTGCGGCTATCGCGACGTCGTACCGGCACCCGTCGCGATTCCGCCCACGGGTCCACTGTAGTTGCTGAAACTGTTCGCACCGCCACCACCTCCGGCCCCGCCCGCACCGCCCCGTCCACCGCCGGCAAAGCCGCCGCCCGAGGAACCGCCGCCACCGATACCGTTGCCGATACGCGGAACCGGAGTGCTCTGCAGGTATTGCTGAGCAATGCTGCCGATTTCCGCCGCCGGCCGGCCGATCTCTTCACAGGTCCGCATCGTAATCTCCGCAGGCGTCTGACCAGGCCGCAGCTCGGCAGCTGCCTCTGTCACTGAAACCCGCCTGATTTCATCACCGTCCGGACTGTGAGTTGCCTGAACATAGACACTGCGACGCTGTGGCGGAACCGTGAACAGGATGTACTCAAGCTGCAGCCGACCAGCGGTATTCAGAGACTGGGTATTCTGATCGAAATGACGATCGTAGAGAGTCGTCTGATCCTGCCACCCGAGAGCCGTCTGGGTATCAATCATGCGATGGACAGCCATGCTGTCCTGAGCCGCATACGGGTGCGGCCAGTAGTGCTGAGAATGGTAGATGTGAGTGAACTGCTGCTTTGGAGCAGTTGAACGCGGAGCCGCGGGCCAGAGTTTGCCTCTCCATCGGCTTTGCCGGACACCCGGTGGCAATTCACCCTTTTCAGCCCACCATGCGTCGGACCCAGGCTCATGCCGGCTGCTCGGATCATCGCGCTCAAACAGCCCGTTGACCATGCAGCCCGACAGCAGACAGGTGACCAGAAGCGGAGGCAGGGTTTTGAAAAACATGACTGACAACCCCGAAACTAAGGGCGTACGCTGAACGAAGAAGGACCGTGCTCTGGACTCATGTGAATCATCAACAGTGGCACAATCCCTTCATCCTTATCGGTGAACCTGAACGATACGGGCAGGGAAAACGCTGCCCCCGGAATATCTCGCCAATCAGGAACAAACACCCCAAACCAACCAGGCAACACAGACCTCCCATCCACACAGCAACAGGTCAGTCAATGAGTGCTCACAGAATGCACACAGAACCACTGCAACCGCCACAGACCGACTTTTGACGTCTGGTTGCAGAATTTCAACACCCAAACAACAGCCTTTCGCGACCACATGGAATGAGTCTGGGGAAAGATTGCTATATTCGCCGGATCGATACACGGCGCAAACTGGAAAAACTGAGTGAATGAAACAGGTGACACAGTGACTCGGAGGCGTCGATGCCATCGCTGCTAACAGCAACAGCGAGCAGATTCACCAGCAAAGAGACACCTCTGCTGGTACCTCTGTACGACCAGCGTTCTGGCCCCTGGCAGCTTGCCGGCGACGGATCGTTCATTTGCGGCGCGGCTGCCGATGCAGATCTCAGTATCCAGCAGAATTCCATTCAGCCACAGCACTGTCGGCTGGATTTTCAGCAGGGTTGCCTGACTCTGGTGCGTCTGGACGGTCGCGTCTGGGTGAACGAAGTGCCCGTACACGGAGACACCATCCTTGAACCTGATGATGTTGTCTGTCTTGGCAGCTGGACGATGCGGGTGCTGGCGGCCGATCCGCTGCGTCCGGTAATTTCGGAAGCGGACGGTGTCGTGCGACGACCGTTGCTGCTGGGCGCAGCCCCTCCGGCCGTCGTCTATACCGGGGGATATGAGCGTCCGTTTCACGAGGTATTTCCGCGGGTACGTGACAGTATCCGTACAACAACTCCACAGCACAGCGAGCCTGCAGCGGTCAGGAAACGCGGTGCAGAGGAAGCTGACGTCCGGCAGTTGCTGGAACGCGAGGCAGAAGCGGCCCGCAGGGAAAGTCGCCTTCGGTCTGAAGAGCAGCGACTGGCAGAACTGCTTGCCGAACTGGAGCATGCGCGTGCCGAGTTGCAGCAGGAACAGCAGCAGTGGGCAGCGCAGTCAGCCGACCGACAGCGACTTGAGCAGGATCGGGAACTGGCAGCTGGAAGGCTGGCAGAGGCAAACGCCATCCGCAGAGACGCGGAAGCCATGCACAGCAACCTGCTCCGCGAGCGTCAGGAACTGACTGAGCTGGCCGCACAGTTGCAGCAGCAGCGGGCACAACTGACCGAAGAAGCAGCCCGACAGCAGGCTGCGCTGGCTGAAGCCCGGTCAGAATTAACCAGTCTGCAGCAGCAACTGGAACAGCAGCAACTGGCAGCCTTCCAGCGTACCCAGGCTGCTGAACAGCAGTTGTCCGCCGTCGATGCTCAGCGTTCCGAGCTTGCCACCCGTCAGCAGCAGTTGCAGGCGTCGGCAGAGGCAGTCGCACAGTCGCAGCAGCAGCTCGACAGCAGACAACAGGCACTGCAGGTTCGCGAAGAGGCATTGGACGAACGAGCTCGCCGCATCCAGCAGGCCTCCCTCAGTCGCTCCACCGTCGACACTCAGCTGCTCCAGCTGCAGACACAGCTCGAGACCCGCTCCGCTGAACTCGAGAACCGCTCCGCTGACATCGAGACCTTCGGAACGGCACTGGCCGAACGGTCAATGGAACTGGCAGCGCGAGAAACGGAACTGGCAGCAAGAGTTTCGCTCGTTTGCACGTGGCGTCGGAGACATGCCGCGCGACTGTCTGAACAGCAAAAACAACTGGATGCGATCAGCCTTGAACTGCGACAGCAGAAATCCGCACTGCGGCTGAGAGCCCGCGAACTTGAATCGCTTGAAACATCCCTGCACCAGCGCACAGCAGCAATCTCCGCTGATCTGGCTGAACAGCAGGATCGTGAATCCGAACTGCAGCAGGAATTGGAGGCGGCCCGCACCCAGCAGGAACTGATCTCGCAGCAGCTCACCGCAGCACTCATGACCTGTGAACAGCTTCGCTCGTCTCATGAAGCACTGCAGACTGCCCAGGGAACAATCAGGCAGCGTGACCTGCAACTGCTCGAACTGCAGCAACTTCTGACTTCTGCCACGGCCTCTGTGGCTGAACGTGACGGCCTGATTCAGGAACTCCATCAGCAGTTGCTGCATGTACTGTCCGAACGTCGCCCGGATTTCCAGCCGGCCCCGGATTTCCAGCCAGCCCCGGATTTCCCCGCAGCCCCGGAACCCCGCCCAGCCTCGGATTTCTCGTCAACCACCGCTGCCAGTATCGATTCGCCCGGCTCACAGGAAATCTGGCGACACTCGGACGAAGCCAACCAACTGTTTGTTCCTCCGGCAGAAGAACTTCCTGCCAGTGACACGGCAGATGCCCCAAACAGCAGCAGTCCGGTATCTGCAAACAATTCGCTGCTGCAACTGCTGCCCGAGGGCGTCCTGCATCGGGAATTGATGCGGCTGCTGCAACTGTCTCAACCCGAAACAACAAAGCCACCATTGACCGACAAATTACCAGCCATTTCCGAGGATCCTGAGAACTTCTCTTCCGGCGGCACAGTGCCCCTGCTGGACGAAGCGACCGTCCGGATGCTTGAAGAGTCTGCACCGGAAGTCCGTTCCCATGTTGAAAAACTCCTGCAGGATCAACGCAGGACTGAAGACGAGACCAAAGATATGCCCGCACAAAAACCGACCTCGTCAGTTCGACGTCCGCAGGCTCGGCAGACCGGGCGTTCCGAAGCCGATGAATCAGGATCGCGGCCCCGCACGCCCACCTCGTACATTGCCCTGTACAACGACGGCAAACTGTCGCTGACATCAGACCAGCCGGCACTGGATGTCGCTGCCGAAGCTGCGGACAGATTGTCCGGCATGGCTCCGACAACCGAGAACGCTGCTCCGGCAGATGCACCCGTTGTACTTAACCGCATGGCAGACGAACTCGTACGGTACCACCGCGCGAAGAATACCAACGCCACCATCAATCAGCTCCTGCAGGAGATGCGAAAGATGTCGGCGGAAGCTTCGCAGACAGCCATTATCAGGCACTCCCTGCGGCGACATCGCAAAGGGTTTTTAATTCGGCTGGCTGCCATTGTGGCCGGCATGCTGGCTGTGGTCCTCGGTCCTCCGTGGCTGTGGCTGTGGACAAAAAACCCCACACTGGCAATCTGGGGACCACTGGCATTTTTCGCAGTCACCTGCCTCGAGCTGATTCGCAAACTGACGATCGTGCTGATGCTTGAGCGAAAGAAGGTCGTGGAACCGGTGACTCAGCAGCGTCCACCAGTGCCACGTCCGGAGATTCCGCTGTCGGCGATGGATTCCGAACCGGAAATTGACGACCAGCATCCTCTGATCTGACACCCCTTGTCTGTTCCGTCGGCGAAAACCACCAAACCTGCTGGACTAGCTCAGCCGTGCTGCAACAATACCGCTCCTGGGCGTACATTTACGAATCCTGAAGCGTGGCAGGCAACAGTTATGGCCGGTTCTCGACAGGGCAAAAAAACGGCGGATGATTCAGCAGATCGCCAGATCGTCTGCAGTAATCGCCGTGCGCGGCATGAATTTGACGTTCTGGATGAACTGGACTGCGGCATCGTTCTGACCGGCAGCGAAGTCAAAAGCATTCGCAACCACAAAATCACTCTGGACGAAAGCTACGCGCGAGTCGACAACGAAGAAGTCTGGCTGTGTGACTGCGACATTGCCGAGTACGCACAGGCCAGTATCTACAATCATGCCCGCCAGCGCAAACGCAAGCTGCTGCTGAACCGCAGAGAGATCCGCAAGTTTGCAGAAGCCGCTGAAAATGACGGCCTGACTCTGGTGCCGCTGCAGGTGTTTTTCCAGCGGGGCTTCGTAAAGATCCGACTTGGTCTCTGCAAAGGCCGCAAACAGCACGATAAACGACAGCGACTGAAGGAAGAGGCTGATCGCCGGGAAATGCGATCAGCCCGCATGCACGCCCCCTCGACCAAACGTCGCTGACATCACATCACCGCGGAACTTCCACCACAACTGTCGAAGCGATCATGTCGTGCAGACAACGACGGTCCTGCCGAAAGATGAACAGGGCATCCACCAAAGCGTAGATACTGCCCACATTGGGAATCGAAGTGATGACCCCATGCAAAAAGAACCGCAGCAGCACACAGGAGACAGCACCGGCACGCTTCCCGGTTCGCTGATCCACAATCAGAGTCCCCATACAAATCTTGCCGACCGACTGACTGCGCGTACACAACAGGTAGATCTGCAGGCCGAAGATAATCAGCACCGACAGCCCCATGACTGCCATGCCACCCAGCAATGACCCAACAGCCCCTGGCGGAATCGCCGGCGCCGGTCCCGAGCCGGTGAACCCACCACCACCGCCTGCTCCGAAATCCCCCGTTGGCGGCACCGACAATTCCCCGGTGGAACCAGCCGATCCGTCCGCACCTGGCCCTTCCATAACAACTCCCGGAAACTCGCCCTCAACAAAGCCACCCGGCGGCATCCCCATGTTTCCACCGGGACCGCCAGCAGCGGAAAACGCGCTGAACACACCAGCCCCCATGATGACCAGACCAGGCAGCACAGCCAGCGCACCGAGCAGACTGTCAATAATCGAACCCAGCAGTCGCTTGCCGGGACTGGCCAGCGGCAGCTGCAGTCCCTGCACGGCGTCTCTCGCGGCCTGCTCAGTGCTGGCAGCCTCAAACGGGTTGTAAACACCGCCGGAATCCTGATCAAACTGAAACTGCGACATAACGCACCTGCCCATCATTGTCTCGAATTGAATCCCCACGGCCACGCATGCTAAGCAGAACAGACAATTCAGACAATTGAAACGTCGCTCGGAAGCTGCCAATCCGCACGCTCAGACAAACAGCTCCTCAAGTGGTCCGGCGTGTGAACAGCCATTCTGCTTCAGCACAAGATCTTCATTCCCGTAATACTCAATGGGGTTGCCACAGGCATTGAGCAGAGTCGTCCACCAGTCTCCGATGGTCCGGCAGCCCTTTTCACCATACTTTGGATAACGGAGATAACGACCTGGAAGCCTGAGCTTACCACCGCCTCCGCCAACAATCAGATAGGGCCACTCCAGACCAGTCCCATGGTGATTATCGCTCGAATCCGAGAGAAACATGATCATGGTGTTGTCCAGCATGTCGCCGTCGCCCTCCGGCACCGCCTTCAGCTTCCGGGCCATCGTCGCCAGCAGCTCCGCATGATGTCGCTGGATGATCTCACGGTACTCGGTCTGACTTTTGGTACCTTCGTTGTGCCCGATGCCATGGTTGTGCTGATCGATGCCCAGCCTTTTGTAGGTCATATCGACATTATCAAGTCGGATAGTGACGACATTGGTCAGCCCTGCAATCAACGCGGCTGCTGCCAGATCAAATTGTGCTTCCTGACGAACCTCCTCGACAGTGGAAGTGAATTTGTCAGAGTAACCTGGTGCGTTTGCCGCTATCTGCTCCTTCATGCTCGACAGCCTGCTGTGACGTACCTGAAGCTCCTCAAATGCGTTCAGGTAGGCGTCCATCTTGCCATGTTCCGACGAAGGAATCGCCTGCGAAACCTTCCGAACATCCTCCACCATGAAATCAAGAAGATTCCCCTGCAGCCTGAACCGCGTTTCAGCCCCGCTGCCAGACGACACAGCCGAGCCGAACAGCTGTTCGTAGGCAATGTCGGGAGACCCCTGAAAGGGCAGTTCCTGCCCCGGTCCTACTGCGCTTATTCCGGGATACATGGTCCCGCCGTAGTCCGAGCTTAAGGCTTTTCCCCTGATTGCCAGCCCCAGATGATTAAACGGAGCGGGATTCAGCCTGGCCAACTCTGCATCAGCGGTGGCTCTGATCACCGCCCCCGCATCGAATTCGCCACCGGTCATGTAGACACCCAGCATGCCAAACCAGCTGGAATGGCCGCCACGGCACATTTTCCCTGAAAGCCCCTGAACGATCGACACCTGATCCTTGAAGGGCTCAAGGGGCTGCAACGATGACGGCAAAGCGACACTGGTCAAATCTGCATTGAACAGGCCACTGCTGAAATCTTTGCCCTTGAATGCGTCAGGGGTTATGCCATCGGCAATGATTCCGCTCGATTTCACAACAAAAACAAAGCGACTGGGAATGGCCTTCGCATTGCCTTCTGCCTGGAGCTCCACCTGCCGCAGAAAAGGCGCCAGGAGAAAGGCACCCGCGCCCAGTGAAAGGTTTTTCAGAGTGCTGCGTCGTGTTTGGCTCATGATGCTACTTCAACTTCGGCTCAAGTGTTTTGCGATAAATAAACGAGTCAGACGACAGCAGGGAAATCAAAAGAGCCTTGAAACTGCCACCACTTTCCACGTACGCCCGGTCGGCGGCAATCAGTGTTTTTGAATCGGCGAGCGTTTCATTTCTACCGAAAAAATAGCGAAATACGTGGCGAATCATGACCTGCCGCACTTTATCCGATTCAGCCAGCCTGTGTATCAGTTCCAGAGCATCCTTGAACTCGCCATCCAGCGCCCGCTCACCTGTGTCGATAACCTCACTTCGGGCATGGACCGGCCTGATGTCTCCGTTGCTTAAACTTTCCTCACTTCGATACCGTCCGAAGTCATCATAAATCTCAAAGGTATACCCCACCGGATTCATCTTCCTGTGACAACGCCAGCACTCGGATTGCTCGGTTTTCCTGAGCCTTTCTCTGAGCGTTTTTGCAGGATCCTCCGGAATTGACGCATCCACAGTGATGGGAATGTCCGGTATGACGCCTCCCAGCAGTCGCTCCCACACCCATTTGCCACGCCGAATCGGGTCCGTGCTGTCGTTCAGTGAATGGGCAATCAGCCAGGCTGGATGCGTCAGCATCCCGGCTCGATTCGGTCGTTTATAGGGTTGTGGCAGCAGGAAATCCTGCTCATCATCCCTGAGGTCGTAAACCATGGGGTATTTCGCATACAGAGCCTGCATGCGATGCCGAAGTACATGCTCGTCTGTGGTATCCATCCAGCTGTACTGTTCCTTCACGATCTGCTTTATCGCAGCGACACTGCCGTCAAATCCTTTGTTGAAGTTGTGAAGATTATATTTTGCATTGAGCTCATGCCATCCCCTGAGATTGAGCCTCTCGAGGAGCTCTTTCTGCATGGCTTCCGGATATTCTCCTGCATCAAGCTGCTGCTGGTGCTTCTTATAAAAATCGTAGACCGTATTCCGAAATGTTGCTCTGTTAATGATAAAGTATTCATTTGAGGTCAGCAGTTGCCTGAAGACATCCCGATCCTTTTCAAGGATGTTCATGACGAAGAAATCAGCATCTCGTTCGTACATTGCAGGGTAATTTTCACCGTAGTAGGAAAATCCCCCCGAGCGATCCTCATCCTTGAAGACTTTGTGGGCCTGCGAGTAGCCAAAAAATTCCTGAAAAAAACGCAAAATCCTTGGCTTGTCAATCGCGTCATCCTGAAGGATGCGTTCAACCTGCTGCCGAACATCGGCGCTGCTGTTCAACCTCCTCGCACTGGCGGCCTGCAGCAGCTGCGTATCGGGTCGGCGATCCGTCAGAGCAAAAGCAACGGCGAACGCCATTTCCGTACCAGACAACATTCGACGACCATGAGCATCTGCTTCGCCCAGACCAATCTCAACTCGGTAGACGGATTCGTGGTGCAACATCACCGCCATAAAAACCAACCGCATGGCCTCGGCATTCCCACCTTCCCTCGCTGTCTTTCTGAACAGCTCTGAGTAGCTGCTGATCTCCTCTGCTCGGGGCTCTCGATAGACAACTTTGCTGAAATGCTCGCTGATGGCAGACGCAAGCATGTCATCCGTGGGACTTGCGTCCGAAGCAGCGATGGCAGAATGCTTAACGAGCTCATCTGCAGCGCAAGCCGCATTACTCATCAACACACTGACGACTGCTGAATCAGCAAAAAGAAGGTTGGCATAATCCTTGATACCAACTTTACCTTCCAGAGGAAAAGGCTGTCTGAAATCCCTCGCCCCCGGCCCGTAGCTGGATTTCACATTTTCGAAAACTTCAGGACTCGTTCTCCACAGCCGTGCCGGCGAAAAAGCCTCTGTCGTGATTTCTCCGCTGAAGAGCTTTTCATGGTTCACATAATTGCCGAAGCTCGGGCTTTCCAATTTCGAATAGAGATCAGCAACGTTTCCTGATTTTTTCAATTCCACATTGATCCAGAGCATCACAGCATCTCTTTCGTGCTGCTCGGGTTGCTCACTGTCGCTCGGGGGCATTTCTTCCAGATGGAGTTGCCGGAGCACCGTATTCCAAAGCTCCATGTCAACGCCCGCTGCCAGATCAAAACTGATGCCGGACAGGACAACACCGGACTCATTGCTGCTGTCTTCGTGACAGCTGGCACAGTACTTACGTAAGAAAGGAGCGACTGTTTCGTCAAAGGTCTTTCTGTCGGCGACAATCGCGGTCGGTGTCGAATTGGCCTGAGCAAAAAGCAGGTTCGAGAAGCACAGCAGGACTGCGCTGAATGCCATCGCCGAGCAAAGAAAAGACGTGGTCGAATTTCTTTTCAACCAGCCGTCAGGCACCACGCAAGGACGTTGCGTGGAACTGCAAATCGCCATCGCTGAAAACGCAAAAGACCCCGGCAAAAGCCAGGGTCCTTGAGCGGAGAGGGGGGGATTCGAACCCCCGGTACGGTTTCCCGCACACAGCATTTCCAGTGCTGCACAATCGGCCACTCTGCCACCTCTCCGGATTCCACCGCCGCCACCAAACTGCAGAACGAAGCCTTGCAGATGGCCACAGGCAATGGCTATGTCAGATAGATCAGACTTCAGAAGTCTGGCCGGCTGCTGCCAGTTCCGCCTTCCGCTGAACAGCAGCAGCTTCGCGAGCTTCCACTGCCACAACGGCCAGCAGACGTCGCTTCAACTGACGGTAGTCCGCATTCAGATGACGCCAGGTCGCATTGCGTCCCTTTGCCTTGCCCGTCACACCTTCGCTGGCCAGCTGGGTTTCAAACGCCGACAACTTCTGTTGCGACAGGGCCAACTGACGTTCAATTCGAGTCCGGTCCTTCAACATGGCACACCAGATCACTTAAATGCAAAAGGTTTGAACTGCGCCGCCAGTGCCAACAAAACACCAGCAACACCGCCAGAAATACCACCAGAAATACCACCCCAGGTTACCTGATCAACACACGAAAACACTGCCAACCTGCCACTGTACGAAAGATTAGGTGTTTCCGAGGAATCGCGTATTGTTGCATTTCCACTGGGGATGTTCAAACCCAAAGCGGTAAAAACACTGGCCGGACACGCGATTCTTTCCCGGGAAACTCGGATTCTGCCGGGCTTTTGTCGGATTTTTCCTCACCGCCTCTTCCCGGTTTCGGGGAAACCAGCCGGATTTTCCCGTCCTTACCGGACGTTGCCCCGGGATTTCGGCGAGATTACCCGGCAGAGACTCTGCAATTCCATGTCCCCGTCCGCTGTTTCTGCAAACTTTCCATAACCCACATGTCCCAACATCCCGAACGCCTCAATTTCGCCCTGGAACTTGCCGCAGCAGCCGGCCAGCTGATTCTGCAGCACTACCGCACTGACGGCCTGCTGGTCGAATCGAAAGCTGACCAGTCACCGGTCACCGTTGCCGACCGCGGCGCCGAACTGCTGATCCGCCAGCAACTGTCGCTTCGCTTCCCCGACGACGGCGTCCTCGGCGAAGAATTCCCGGACTCCCCCTCCCGGAATGGCTACCGCTGGATTGTCGACCCCATCGATGGCACCAAGGCCTTTGTTCACGGTGTGCCACTGTTCGGCACTCTGATCGGCATTGAATACAACGGACGCATGGTTGCCGGCGTCTGCCGATTTCCCGCCATGGATGAAGTGATTTACGCAGCAGAGGGTCATGGCTGCTGGTGGAAAATCCGCGACCAGGCCGCGCGACGCACCCAGGTGCCAACCACCGGCGACATCAGCCAGGCAAGGCTGATGTTCACCGAACCCACACACTGGCGTACCACCGGGCGATTCGACACTATCGTCCGGGTTATGGACCAGGTCCGCATCGCCCGCGGCTGGGGTGATTGCTACGGTCACGCAATGGTGGCCACTGGCCGCGCTGAAATTGCCATCGACCCGCTGATGTCGCCCTGGGATATCGCCGCCCTTATCCCGATCCTGCGGGAAGCCGGCGGTCACTGCGTCGACTGGAAGGGCCAGGAAACCATCTTCGGGGGCGACGGTGTCTCCGTCACCCCCGCATTGAAGGATCAGGTCATCGCCATTCTCAGCACGGCCCCGGCACTGCCAGCGAAATGATCCAGCATCCGGCTGGTTACAACCCGGCATAAACCGTCAGCCACTCCGCCATACGCTCGAATGACGGATCCGGGATCGCGTGCCCCTGCCGATGATTCAGCAACCCCAGACGAACCGGTGGCGGATACAGATTCCAGACCGGCAGTGCCGCATTCAGCAGCACCCACGAACGCTCTCCGTCCGCCGCCCCCGGACCGCTTTCTCCCCCCACCACCAGCAACGGTCGCGGGGCAGCCAGCGCCAGCAGCTGATGATGATTCAGCTCAAACTGCGGATCGCGAATGGCCGGGCCCAGATACCAGTCCGCATCCCAGTTGGTACTGCGAAATCCCAGACCGCCTTCACAGGACACCGCCGCCCGCACTCGCTCATCAAATGCCGCCAGATACAACACTTCCTTGGCACCCAGCGAATGACCAATGGTGCTGATCCTTTGCTCATCCACCTGGGGCAGGGCACTCAGCAGATCCACCGCCCGGGTTGCGTCATACAGCATCTTCGCCATGCCCAGTGTTCCCGGATGTCTGCTCCGATGCTGTCGCACTGCGTCATTCAGACTGACTGCGTCCTGCCACAGAAAACAACGCGGACAAAAAACGATAAACCCTCGCTGCGCAAGCTTCAAACCGATTTGCATTGCCGCAGATCCGCTGACACCGGCAATCTCATCGATCGAGACATTCGTGGTCTGATGCAGTGCCACCACGGCCGGACGTTTTCCGGTAAAGGCCCCCCCGGATGGCAATCGAACCGCAGCGTCCGGGACCAGCAGATACCCCTGCACCCGCAGCCCCGGCTCCCCGGTGTATTCCAGCAGCTGACGCGAGACCGGTCCCACCTGCTCGGTCGACAACGTGCGCACATCCAGCGCCGGCGGCTGCGGCATGGGCCCCAGAAACTTCAGCCACTTCTGACGCAGCTGCTGGCGGGCCACCTGCCACTGCTGCAGGCTGGCTGTCACCCTCCCATCCGCGCCCAGCAACGGCTCAATCCGCCCCGACTGCTCCAGCACAGGATCAGCCGGCGACTGCGTCACCTCGGACAGCCATGGCACATCCTGGCCGCTGACTGCAGCCGGATGCCAGCACATCCACGTCAGCAGACAGGCCGTCCGCGTCCACAGCAGCACTCCACCACGCATTGGTCAGCTCCGACAACGGTCAGTTGCGGTACTCCGTATGACAGCCGGAGCACGACTTCTCAAGTTCCGCCAGCTTCTTCACAGCCAGCTCCGCAGACTTTTGCTTCAGGGCAACAGACAGTTCCAGCGCCTGCCGCTCCGCCTGCTGCATCTTTGTCCGAAAACCTTCGTCGTAGTCCGCCGCAGCGTGCCGAGCACTTTCACGCAGCCCTTCAGACACTGCCACTGCCGCCTGAGCAGGGCTGAGTCCGGCAGGCACTGCTGCGTGTTTCCAGTCAGCCCTGCCGGCAGCGCGGACAGATTCCATTGAGCGATCCAGTCGGGCCATCGCCGCAGCCAAAGATTCGGTCCCGGCACTGGACCGGAGTTCCGGCAGCACCGCATCGCTTGCCGGGGCTCGCCACGCCGCCACATCACGCCACAATCCCGCATAATCGGGGCTGGTGCCGGCCACCGCCAGCAACGACTGCGACTGCTCGGCCGTCAGCGCCCCGGTCGCCATGCAAACCACAGCCGTGGCAGCCGGACCGCGATGGCGTCCATGGTGACAATGCACATAAATGCTGCCGGTTGCTTCCCTCGCCACTCGTGCCAGTTCCAGGCCAGCCTGCGTATCGATCCCGTCGTAACCGATTGGAATGTGCACATATCGCAGCCCGCACGCTGCTGCTCCTGCCACATCCGGCTCCGCTCCGTCCACACTGACAATCATGGTGACTCCCAGTTTCTGCAGACTGCGAAACGCCTGCTCGCCCTCCGGTTCACTGCCGCTGAACACGTTCGGAGCAGCCTGCAGCAGATTGTGAATTCCCGGCGGATCCGCCAGTCGGGCAACTGTGGTTCCGGCGGCCCCCGCAAGCACTTCCGGTTTGGAAATATTCAGCATGTGACCGTGGTCCGCCGTCACAATCAGCAGCGATTCATTCCAGTTGCTGTGCTGTTCAACCCAGTCCGTAATCACCTTCACTGCGGCATCACCACTGTTGACAGCACCGATGGAATTATCCAGGTTGTCGTCGTGATTGGCCCAGTCCACATCCCCTGGTTCCACCATCAGCCAGAAGCGACCTTTGTCGCGGCTGAGCACCTGAATGGCGGCGGCCGTCATCTCGGCCAGTGTCGGATTTTCCTGCAGATCGGCGGCCTCGTAGGTTTCTGCTTTCTTACCGACGCCGGGCGACGGCACATAATCCCCGTCGGCCGTGGCAAACGGCAGGTGGCCGCCATTGTTGCCCTGCCCGAAGAATCCCAGCAACCGAGTTTTCTTTGTTGCAGCGGCAGCGGCCGCAGCATTCAGCGCGACGGTTCCATCGACTCCGGCGGTGCGGACAGCCGTCGTGTATTTTCCGCCGGACTGCACATCCGCAGCCTGCAGATCCTGATCGGTAAGATACACATGTCCTTCAACAAAATTCTGTCCTTGTTTTTTGACGCCATCTGCCTGCTTGGCGCGGGCCCCGAACCCGCCGCCAATGATCACATCCAGTCCCGGCAGCGGCTGCTTCGGGTGGGCGACCGAAGGCAATCCCAGCAGATCACGGGTCAGATCCTGGTAGTCATCCCGACTGACGTTGTGCGCATAGGCGGCCGCCGGAGTGGCATGGCTGATGGGCACCGACGAGACAGCTCCGACCAGCCAGCCCTCTTCCTGCAGCACATGAGCAATGGTGGACACGGGCTGTCCCGCTGCATCCACATTGATGGCACCATTGAAGGTCTTGATGCCGGCCGTCATGCTGCTGGCCGACGATGACGAATCCGTATAAGCATGCTGCGGACTCTCGCTGCGTCCTTTGCTGATCAGGTAGCCTGGATCCGCAGGCAAATCCCACGGGGCAGCCCCCGCCGCAGCCGCTGAGTATCCGCCGCGAACTGTGCCGCCGGGATTCAGCACCTTCTGCTGATCCACATCCACATCAGTGCCCTCATTGTGCGGGCTGGTCACCATGTAGCCAAACTGGGACGTGCCCGCTGCGTCATAACGCTGAAAATGGGTCCCGTCACCACGTCCTTCGCGATAGCTGACCGACTTGCGATTCCACAGTGCGGCTGCCTGCGTTGTCTGCCAGTCCATCCCATCAAAGACCACCAGAAAGATGTGTTTCTTCCCCGCCGCTGCCGCCGCCTTCTGAATGTCAAAAATGTTGGTCTGGTCCATCCAGACAGCCTGCGGATCCACAGTGCGGTCGGGCAGGTAGCCGTAAATTTTCTGCAGCGTTTCAGCGGACCGATATGGGCTGCGTTCGCCGAACCAGGACTGCAGGTCCACACCAGCGCCGGCCCCTTTGGTGCCGTATGTGTACACGGGGATCAGCCGATTGGAGTGTGAGGTCCAGCCGGTGTATTTGGCGGGATCAGTGCCCCAGTACCCGAATTCCGCGACACCACTGGCAATGGCTGCCGTCTGAATCTCAGCGATCGTCTGTGGCTTCGCCGCCGGAGTTCCACCGTCCTGAGGTGCAGCCACAGAGGGCAGGTGCGAGGCCGTGGCCAGCAGCAGGGCACAGGCGACCATTCGGAGTTGTTTTTTCATGTGTTTCCTGAATCCGCAAAACAGTTGTCCTGAAAATGACGGAGGTGTCAGAGATTCGCAGAAATGGTCGGCGGAGGCAATTCAGCGGAGGCGGATTCCTGAGTCGTCACGGGCCGGCAGGCTGTCGAAAGCGCTCGACACCTGCTATCATGCCCGCGGTTGCTGACAGCAACTGAAACACTCTGCTTACGGGATACAGATTCATGGCGGACCCTGTCCCGGCGCCGGCGGCGCCTGCTGCTTCTGCACGGCCTTTTGTGCACCTGCATTGTCACACGCACTACAGTCTGCTGGACGGTGTCAACCGCATTCCTGACCTCGTGTCACATGTCAAATCATGCGGCATGAACGCAGTTGCCATCACGGACCACGGCAACCTGTATGGCGCGATCGAGTTTTACAATGCCTGCAAGTCCGGCGGGATCAAGCCGATCGTGGGTTACGAAGCATACGTTGCGCCTGGAGTCCGCACGGATCGCAGCGCCAGTCGACAAAAGGAGGCCGCCACGCACCTGACGCTGCTGGCCATGAATCGTCGCGGGTTCGACAACCTCATCCGCATGTCTTCCGCCGCCTACCTCGAAGGCTTCTACTACAAGCCGCGAATTGACCGCGGACTGCTGGAAGAATGCAATGAGGGCATCATCTGCCTCTCCGGCTGCGCCTCGTCAGAGCTGTCCCGGCTGTTGCTGGCGGACAGTCAGGACGACGCAAAACGTCTGGTGGAATGGTACGTGCGGGTCTTCGGCGACCGCTTCTATCTGGAAATCCAGAATTCCGGCTTCGAGATTCAGCGTCAGTGTATGGAAATGACGGTGGATCTGGCCGCAAAAATGGGGCTGCCGCTGGTTGCCACCAATGACGCCCACTATCTGACTCAGGCTGATGCCAAAGTTCAGGACGTGATGCTCTGCGTCAATACTCGCACTACCGTCGACGACGAAAAACGCATGAAGATGGAGCATGACGGACTGCACGTCTGCCCGCCCGAAGAAATGTACTCGCGATTCATCGGACTGGAAGACGCCGTCTCCCGATCGCAGGAGATTGCCGATCGAATCGACATGCAGCTGGGTGAGCGCAAGCTGTACCCGGTGTATCGACCGCCCGAGGGTCGCACGGACATTCAGTACCTCCGTGATCTGTGCCGTGAACGCATGCACGAGCGTTATGGCGAGGAATTGACGGAGGCTCACTGGAAGCGGCTGGATTATGAACTGAGTGTGATCGAATCGAAGGGTTACGCCAGTTACTTCCTGATCGTCTGGGACTTTGTCGAGTTTGCCCGCCGCAATGGCATTCCGTGCGGCGCCAGAGGTTCCGCGTGCGGAGCAATCGTGGCTTATCTGCTGCGACTGGGTGACGTCTGCCCGCTGAAGTACGACCTGCTCTTCGAACGCTTTCTCGATCCCAGCCGAAACGAGCCTCCCGATATCGATATCGACTTCTGCCGTGACCGGCGGCAGATGGTCATCGACTACACCAAGCAGAAGTACGGTGAGCGGAACGTTGCGCAAATCGGGACCTACGGTACTCTGAAGGCCAAAAACGCCATTCGCGATGTCGGGCGAGCTCTGAATGTGCCTTTGCCGCGAGTCAACGAGCTGGCGGGAATGGTGCCCGACACGCTCAACATTCGCCTGAAGGATGCACTGGAGGAAAGTGCCGACCTGAAAGCCGCCTGGACGAACGACCCCATCGCCCGCAAACTGCTGGACTTCGCCATCGCGGTCGAAGGTCTGGCACGCAGTGCCGGAACACACGCGGCCGGAGTGGTGATTGCCGACGTGCCGCTGGATACCGTGCTGCCGCTGCAGACAATCACCGGCAAGGAAGACATCATCACGCAGTGGGACGGACCGACTGTCGAAAAGGTCGGCCTGCTGAAGATGGACTTTCTGGGCCTGCGAAACCTCACGATCCTCGACAAAACCGTGCAGAACGTCAAACGTTCGCATCCGGATTTTGACCTCGAGCAGGTCAAGAACAATCTGACGGATGCCCGCACCTTCGCCCTGCTGCAGCGCGGTGAAACCAAGGGCGTATTTCAGCTCGAATCCGGCGGGATGCGAGACCTCCTGACCAAGATGCGCCCGGACTGCTTTGCCGACATCATCGCCACATCAGCGCTCTATCGCCCTGGTCCGCTGGAAGGCGGAATGGTGATGGAGTACGTGGATGTAAAACACGGTCGCAAACCGCCGCGCAAAGTGCATCCAACCGTCGATGCTGTACTGGAAGAGACCTACGGAGTGATGGTCTACCAGGAACAGGTGATGCGGATTCTGAACCGAGTGGGCAACATCGAGCTGAGCAAAGCCTACAAATGCATCAAGGCCATCAGCAAAAAACAGGAAAAGGTGATTACCGGCTTCCACTCCGATTACATCTCCGGAGCGGTCAGCAATGGCATTTCACAGCAGATTGCTCAGGAGCTCTGGAATCTGATTGTGGCCTTCGCCGGCTACGGCTTTAACAAGTCACACTCCACAGCCTACGGACTGATTGCTTACGAAACTGCCTACCTGAAAGCGCACTACCCGGTCGAGTTCATGGCTGCTCTGCTCAGTTGTGAAATGGAAAGCACCGAGCGAATCAGTGAGCATGTCGACGATGCTCGCCGCATGAAGCTGGAAATTCTGCCTCCTGACATCAATCGGTCGGAAGTGGACTTCGGCATGCTGGATGGCCGAATCACCTTTGGCCTCGGTGCCATCAAGGGCGTGGGCGAGAACGCTGTGAAGGCAATCGTCGAAGAACGATCAAAGAAAGGACCGTTCCGGGACATCTTTGAACTGACGGAGCGAGTGGACCCGAAGGTGCTGACGAAGGGTGTGCTGGAAACACTGATCAAAGCCGGTGTACTGGATTCCCTGCCAGGTAATCGGGCCCAGCAGCTGGCGGTCGTGGAACGCGCGGTACAGGCGGCAACAGCCCGTCAGAAAGACAAGGCTCGCGGACAGAAAAACCTGTTCGGCGGGGGTGACGATGTCGGCAACGAAGATGCTCCCAATGCCGTGGCCGCATTGCCCGATGTGCCCGACTGGAACCACGCACAGAAACTCCAGTATGAAAAAGAGACGATCGGCTTTTATCTGACGTCGCATCCGCTGACACAGCACTCGCGTCGCGTCGAAAAGTATGCAACCAGCCGCAATAACGAGCTGGCCGACATGGAAGACGGGACCCAGGTTGTCATCGGCGGCATGATTTCTGCAATCAAGCTGGCAACGGCCAAGAAAAGCAGTCGCAACGGACATACACGGTACGCCAATTTCGATCTGGAAGATCCCACAGGCATCATTCGCTGCATTGCGTGGCCCGAGGATTACGCTCGCTATGAGGAAGTGATCCGGGCAGAAAACCTCGTGATTGTCGCGGGCAAGGTCGACCGTCGCGGCCGGGAACCCAACGTCGTTGTCAATCGACTCCTGACACTCGATCAGGCAGACAAAGAGTTCACTTCGCAGGTCGCCATCCGCTTCGAAACCGGCATTCATACGGTCGACGACATGCAGCGAGTCAGGGGCCTGCTGCAGCGGTATCCCGGATCCACCGACGTGGTGCTGCTGGTTGACTCCGGTACCGATGCTTTGAAGGATCAGGGAGGCACACCAATTCGCGGCAACCGGCTGCGCTTTGTACTGACCACCGGCAACGACTGCCGAGTCTCGGTCGGGCCGGAATTTCTGCAGGGGCTGACTGAGATCCTGGGGGATGCGCATTTCGAACTGAAGGCTCAGAAATCACGACGACCGTCGGGACAGAGCGTCGGCCGGTAAACCGGGATACCCATGACAGCGTCCGGCATAATCTGCTGCTGGCATGTCTGCGACCGGCAGTACTTCCAGTGCGGAACGCCCGCACTGGAGTTTTTAACATTTCCGATCGGTAGAACATTGACGACTTTGACGATTACAGCCCAGCCTGCTCACAAAATCTTCGTCAGGGTGTTCAGAGATGTTTTTTGCGCGATTTGTGGGCCTGATTTTGTTGTGGTCTGCCTGCTGTTTGCCACGGCCCTGCATTGCGGAGGATGAAGCTTCACTGCAGACACGGCTTGAGCAGATTGAGTCGCAGAATGAGCAGTTGCGGCAGGAACTGAGTGAGCTGCGGGAGCGTGACGAACTGCTCGCCACACAAATCTCGTCGTCCAGGGTGGTTGCTGAAGAAAAGCCGGCTGCCGGCGGAGACGACCCGAAGGCGTTCTCTGCAAAATGGAACAATGGTTTTGAGGCATCCACGAAGGACAAGCGGTTCAAATATCATGTCGGCGGCCGAGTGCAGTTTGACACAGTGTTCCTCGCCGGCGACTCTCAGGCCTTCAACGGTACCGGCCCTTTCACAGACCAGGATGCCGTCGGGTTCCGTCGCGCTCGACTGCGTGCTGACGGAACCATGTATGACACAATTGACTGGTGTGCTGAATTCGACTTCGTGAATTCGGTCAATGACAATTTGCCCTCGCCCCCAACGGAAACCACTGTCATTGGTGTTCCCGCGCCCACTGACCTATGGGTCACGTTCCGCGAAGTGCCAGTGGTCGGCAATCTGCGAATCGGTGATGTGAAGGAACCGATCGGCTTCGAACATCTGACCAGCAGCCGTTATTTGGACTTCATGGAGCGCTCATACAACCAGGACATTTTTTATGGCGCCTACAACAACGGGTTTACTCCGGGAGTCGTGGTTTACGATACATGGGCCGACGAACTGGGAACCTGGTCAACCGGTTTCTTCAAGAACAACACGAACGTGTTTGGCTTTGGAATTGGCGACGGAGAGTACGCGTGGACCAGCCGGGTTACCGGGCTGCTGTGGTACGAGGACGAAGGACGCTACCTGACGCATGTGGGTGTGTCGGGCAGTCTGCGGGACCCCAACAACGGTCAGACTCAGTACAGAGCTCGTGGTTCACTGCGTAACGGCCTCGGCGGGCTGAACCCAACGTTCGCCACGACCGGTCAGTTTCTGGCCAACGACATTCAGTACGGCGGCCTCGAATTCGTCCACCAGTTGGACTCACTGCTGTTTCAGGCAGAATACACAGGTGCCTGGAATCATAATGCTGTCGGCAACGGCACCACCGCTCCGGCAGCCACTGAACTGGGAACTGTGTACTTCTACGGCTGGTACGCCGAGGCTCTGTATTTCCTGACAGGCGAGCATCGGGAATACGAAAAGAAACAGGGCGTATTCGGTCGCGTATCCCCGGCCGAGAACTTGGGTGAGAATGGAGGCATGGGTGGCTTCCAGCTGGGAGCTCGCTACAACCAGCTGTGCCTCGTGGATTCCGGTCTCAACGGTGGCCGCCTGCAGGACATCACTCTGGGACTGAACTGGTTTCTGAATCCCAACATGAAGATCCAGACCAACTACACCCATACACTTCGCGACTCAATCGTAACCCCTGAAGGCAGCTCGTATGACGGAGTCGGTATGCGACTGGCGTGGGACTTCTGATTCGCCGGACTGGTGTGCCGCAGTCTGATCAACTCCTGTGGCACACACCGTCTGTCCGTCACTGGAGTGGCTGCCGGTTGGCTGGCTGCTGCTGTGGCGGCTCGGCAGGTGCATACGAGGTGCCTGGACCGGTCGCGGCGGCCTGGCCGTCGATGATTGCCTGCAGTTCGACCTGCAGTCTGGTCAGCTCGGGCTGCAGGAGCGGATTCCTGAGAGTGATCCGACCGGCACTGAGCAGGGCCTCCTCAGCCTGTTTCACAGACGCTGTGGATTCGTGCAGATTCTTCAGCAGGGTCGCCATCGCACACTGCACTCGCACCACGGCCAACCGTCGTTCGTCCGAATCCGGCTGCTCCGTCAGTCGCTGCTGATGAATCTCACAGGCCGTTGTCATCAGGCTGGCGGCCTTCACCGCGTCCGGCAGTTGTGCGTAGAGATTTGCCGCATCCAGCAGCATCGAAGCTCGGTTCGTCAGCAATAAATCACGCCGCGGATCATCAGCATCCAGCTCCAGAATCGTCTGATGCACAAGTTCCGTTGCCAGCCGGAAACTTTCAGCAGAACCCGCCCGGTCCTGCTGTCCCCATTGGCTGCGACCATGCAGATACAGGTACTGAATCTGAAGTTCACGCACTTGCCCGTCCGACATCCCGGCTTGCTTTTGCTGCTCAATGCCCGCAGCGATCTTCGCCAGTTCCTCTGCAGTTGAGTATTCAGGGGAGTGAGTGTGGAGCAGATCCACAAACCGCATGGCCGCCTGAAGTTCAGCCGCCGTGTACGCAACACTCGCCGCTTGGTTGTCAAAATAGGCCCTGAACGCCTGAATCGCAGCGGCCCCCAGCAGTTGCCGGCGTTCTGCCGAGTCTTTATCGAAGACGCGCAGCAGCCCGGTGTTCTCAAGATAACTCAGTGATCTTTCCCAATTCTCCATCGCTGTCCACAGTTCTGACTGCAGACGCAGTCGGGCAGTCTGTGCCTCTGTTTCCGCCTGTTGAACCTGCACAGCCTGCTGCCCAAGTTGCCGCTGCAGTGAAACCGTTCGCACCATCAGCCACGCCACTGCAGCTGTCGCCAGAACCGTCGTTACGAGGCAAACTGTCAGCAGGCGATGGCTCAGAAACCAGCCCCGCAATCTTCGCCAGCCCGTGTGCATCACCAGCAGCGCCGGACGCCCCGCCAGCACCGACTCCAGATCGGCCTGCAGCTCTGTCACGCTGCCGTATCTGTCTGCAGGCAGCTTCGCCAGACATTTCAGACAGATGGCCTCGAGGTCAACTGAGATCGAAGGCAACAGCAGCCGCGGCGCAACCGGTGACCGCTCGCGGATCAGCGACATTGTCACCAGCGGATCCTCGGCCACAAACGGAGGTCGCCCCACCAGCAATTCATACAGAATCGCTCCGAGTCCATAGACGTCTGTCCGTTCACCAGTCGCTGCCACGTCGCCAGCTACCTGCTCTGGAGACATGTAGCCCGGTGTCCCCACTCGCTGCCCCGCTTCCGTCTGCTGGCTGGCATCAATCACACGAGCCAGTCCGAAGTCCGTAATCTTGATTGTCGCATTCGACAGTTTTCGCGCAGCAGACTCCGGCTGCCCCTGCCAACTGAGCAGCACATTTGAGGGTTTCAGATCACGATGAATCACCCCCTGCAGATGAGCATGACTGACGGCAGCACACAGCGAGTTCAGCAGCAGAATGGCCTCCCGCTCCGCCACAGGGCTGCCCCGCAGGAACTTTGCCAGATTCACACCCGGCACATGCTCCATCACAATCGCCAGACGACCGTGGTGATACGCCAACTCATAAACGGACACGATATTCGGGTGCGACAGGCGAGCCAAAACGCTGGCCTCCTGCAGAAATCGCGATTCCTGCCACGCGGACTTTTCTGCCAGCAGGTGCTTCACCGCGACAGAACGTCTCATGACACAGTCCCACGCCTCCCAGACAATCGCCGTTCCCCCACGCCCCAGCACTCGCATCAGACGGTAGCGGGAAAACATTTCTGATGAATCGGCAGCGCTGGCATCCCCCACAACCCCACCAGGAACCTCCGCAGCCACCAGATTCAGCAGCTCACCCACCTGATCACCGGACCCATCCCGCAGTGCCAGTGCCAGCGACTGACGACATTCTCCGCACTGATGGACATGCAGCTCCAGTGACTGAGCATTTGCTTCGGACAGGCGCCCGGAAACGTAAGCAGCAATCTCGACAGGGCGCAGACACAGCGATTGTTTTTCAGTCATAAGCGAACGTATTCAATTCCAGCGTTGCCCACGTTGAAAGCCTTGATCAGCCGGATTCAGATGGCACCGGAATATCGTCATCCGAGTCCCGCTGCTGCAGCACGGGAGGCAGCGGAAACTCCGCACCACCCGCGCGACGCCGCCACTCACTGCGCAACTGGCCCACAACACGCCAGCGAGCCGCATATACGGCCTCCAGCGACAAGCCCACCTGCTGAGCGACCTGAGCCCCCGGGATGTTCTGCAATGCCAACTGCTGAAAAGCCAGCCACGTCGTGGCATGCACTCGCTGCCGTACGGATTCCAGACACCGTCCCAGCAACTCCAGCTTCCGCAACCGCTCGAACTCTTCCTCCAGCTCACTGATCTGGTCGTTCGCCAGAACAAAATGCTGATGACTTTCCTGCAGTTGCAAAACACTGTCACTGCGTGAAACCGCTTCGCAGCGACAACGCCAGGCAATAGCCCGCAACCATGCCCGCAGACTGCCACGTCCCACGCGGCGAAACTGATGAATTTTCATCAGCACGATCAGCAGAGATTCCTGCACCACGTCATCCCGGTCAGCCTCAGTCAGATTACGACTGCGACACCACGAAGCGATAATCCCCTGACAGTGTTCGGCGAACCGGTTCCAGTCCACCGGGTTACCCGCCACGGCGCCAGCCAGCATACCTATCGATGTTTCGTCCGGTATCACAGATACGCTTCACGTCAACGTGCAACACTCAGGCGAACCGCAGAACCACCGATTGCGTCCAATCTTCCACCACCAGATGCAATCAGTAACACGCTGCGTCCAGCAAAATGAATTCAACACGCACTCCAATACACGGGAGAGGCCCACCCGGCATTCATCCCATCGGCCGGCAACAGAACCGGGAGTGCATCACAAGGTGTTGGTCAAACGCAGTCCTGCAAGCCGAGCATGCGCCGACCTGCGGACACACCCATCGGCTAGACCTATCGTACAACGAATCCAGCAGGAATCAAGAGCGCGGCTTTGCAAATCAACCACCTGCAAAAGTGCTGTGGCAGAATGGCTCTGCAAATTCCAGGAACGACGGAATTTTCGAGTATGGCAGACGCAGGATCGCTCGTTACGTGCGACCCAAAGTGTCTCACGGCTGTTACGGAGCAATCTTTCCAATGTCCCTCTCCAGATTCCTCAAAAACGCAACACATCTGCTCTCCGAAACATCCCCGGCACGCAACAGGCACCAACGCCGCAATGCCACCGGACGCACACTCAGTCGCCATCTGCAAACTGTCAATTCGCCCATTCGGATGTTCACCGAATCGCTCGAGGACCGAGTCCTCCCTGCGTCACTCGTCTGGGTCGGCGATATCAACCCGCAGTTCTCCGCCGAAACCTCAGAAGATACCAACTGGGACACCAACACGCTCCCGGCCTCCGGTGACAACCTCACCTTCCCCGACATCAACGGCGATCGATCGCTCACCAATGATTCTTCAGACGGATCCGCATACACTCTCGACTTCACTTCCCCAGGCTACACCGTCGCCGGCAACACCATCGCTCTCACCGCCACCGGAATCGACCTCAGCAGTACCACCGGTTCCACCACCATCCAGACCCCGCTGACTCTCGCCGCTGATACCACCATCGATATCTCAGCCGGCACCACCACTCTCGCAGGCTCACTCTCCGGCTCAGGCGGCTTCACAAAATCCGGCTCCGGCGAACTGCTCATCACCGCCACCGGAGACTTCACCGGAAACTCCCAAATCAATGCCGGAACCCTGAACCTGCAGGGCAGCCTGACCGGCGGTGGAAACCTGGATATCACCAGCACCGCCACCTTCACCGGCAACGGCACATTCACGGGCCCCGTCACTGTCAGCGGCACCGTCGCCCCCGGAATCACCACCGGAACACTCAATACCGGCTCCGTCACCTTCAACTCCTCCAGCACCCTGCAGCTGCAGATCGACGGCAGCAACCCCGGACAGTTCGACGCCCTGAACTCGTCCGGCACCGTCACACTCAATGGCACGCTGGCCATCAGCATCGACTCCGGCTTCACACCCGCCGCCGGTCAGACCTTCGCCGTCATCTCCGCCACCACCATCACCGGCAACTTCAATTCCCTCACCGGACTCACTTACTCCGGCGGCGTCCTGCTGCCCGTCCGCACTCCCACGTCGCTGATCCTGATCGCCACCCCGCTGCCCACAGGAAACATCTCGCTCCGCGTGGACAGTGTCCAGATGGTTCAGGACCTGAAAACATTCTTTACGGCCGGTACGGGCTCTGCCGCAATCACCGGCAGTATCACGGTATCCGAACAAACCCTCACCGGCAGCTTCACTCTCTCACGCCAGCTGGCCGCTGATAATTCCCCCATCATCACCATCGCTGCCGGCGGTCTGTCGTTCATGCTGAACGGCCAGTCCTCAAATCTGATCTCGCTGAGTGCAGGGACCGGAGTACTGTTGCTGACGAAGACGGGCTTTGCCGCCAGTGTCACCGCCACAATCGAAGATTCCATCAACGGCATCGGCTTGTCCGGTCCCGTCGGGCTGGGCATCAACACAACCAGCTCGGCCATTAATGAAACTGTCACCGTCAACAGTCAAAGCGTCACAGTCAGCCTGCCGGCAGGTCCCAGTGTCCGCATCACGGCTGACAATGCCACGATCACGACGGACGTGCTGAGCCTGACCGGCAACTTCACAATTGAAACGACCGGCAGTGGCAGCAGTCGCGAAATTCTTTTCGGAGCATCGGATGTCGTCGGATTCCTTGGCGACAACGGCGGAACCAGCTCAGACACAGCCGACGATATGGGCGTAACTCTCTCGGAAGGTACGCTCCTGGCACTTGTCACTGCCGCAGGCAATTTCGCTCTGAACGCGACCGGTACACTAGGCCTCATCGGACTCGACGAACTGCAACTGTCCGGCACAGCAGCACTTGAAATCAACAGCACTGCCACTCACGTCGTCCGCTCGCTGAATGTCGGCGGAGTTTCACGCACGCTGGATGTGGAGCCGAACCTCCAAAGACTGTCACTGACCGACGTCATCGCCAGCTTCACCAGCTTTGTTGAGCTCACCGGAGACTTTTCCGTTGCCCGAACGCAGGTCGGCAACACCACAACACTGGCATTCGCGGCTTCCGGCGTCGGGGCATTCCTTGGTGTTGGTCGCGGTGACGCGGACGAATTCGGAGTCCGCATCTCGAATGCCTCAGCCGCCCTGCTGATTGAAAAGACGCCTGGCACCCCCACTCGTTTCGCCGCCCGCACCAACGCCGGAATTGTCTCCATACCTGGCCTGCCGGATCTTGATCTGTCCGGCCCCGCCGCCCTTGAAATCAATCAACTGGGACGGCCTCTCAACACCAGCATCCCCGATCCTGACGGCCGCAGTATTCCACTGCGATTTGTCACTGCGGACGCTGTGCACCGATTCGGCGGCGCCCTCGAACTGGGGATCGACAACTTCACCAGACTCAGTGGTTCGTTTGCCTTTCAAAAGCAGGTGGATGACGGCACGCTGGAAATCCTCGTGGCTGCGACCGGCGTCGAGGCGTTTCTGGGATCCAACGCTGATAACCTGATCGGCACCAGCGACGACCTCGGAGTGAAAATTACCGCCGGAACACTCGGGGCCGCATTTTATCGCACTTCCGCCGGGGACGTTTCCTATGCCCTCGATGCACGCGGAAACTCCGCCTTCGTGGGACTCGATGGACTCGACCTCGAAGCCGAACTCGCAGTCCGAGTGAATACCACCGGAGGCGCCGTTGACGAAACCATCACATTCCAGGACGACTCCACCGTACAGATCGTCTTCGCAGCGGACGAAACCGGGCCGGTGTTCAGTGGCCACGTGACCGGAACGGCCGGAACATTCGCCTCACTGGACGGCGTGTTTGCAGTGTCGATTGATGCTGACAAACTGAAAATTGCGGCCTCCGCAGTCACCGGCTTCGTCGGTGTGGACGACATCGGAGTGACTCTCACCAATGGCAATCTGGGAGTCGTCATCAGTACGGATTCCGGAAAGTATGCGCTCGTTGCCGACGGCACTGTCACTCTCGCACCGGTCGATGGGCTGTCAGCCAGCGGTACCGCTGCCATCCGCATCAACACCCTCGGTACAGCACTCACCGAGACCATCAGCACACCCGCCGGTGACGTCGAACTGAACTTCCCGACTGATGTCGCAGTCTTCAACGTCGCCGGTTCGCTCACCATTCAGATCGACGACTTCCTCGACGCTCGGGCCGACGTCATCATCGAAAAATCAACGGATGGTGACCTGACAGTCCTGACCGTGCAGGCCTCCGACGTCACCGGCTTTGTGGGTGTCGGGGCTTCGACCGAGACCAGCGACGACGACCGCGGCGTTCTGCTCAGCAATGGCAGGCTGGGATTAAGCGTGACCAAAGACTCGGCCAGTGACACCTCGTACTACGCTCTTTACGCCAGCGGACAGGCTTCAATCCTCGGCTTCACCGGCCTCACCCTCGCAGGTTCCCTTGAAGCTCAGCGAAATACCGGCCCCGCCGATGTCACCTTCGACTTCGGCACAGGCACCGAGGACGACGACGTCACAGTAACCACGGGCGTCAAACGCATTGGTGGCACCGCCAGCCTCGCCATTGACGGCTTCGTCGAAATCTCCGGCAGCTTCGGACTCGAAAAACAGGGCGATACTGTGCTCGTCGGAGTCGCCGGATTCACGTCGTTTCTGGGAATCAACGGCGGCACCGAAGAGGCATTGGGCGTGCAGGTTTCTGCGGGCAACCTTGGGCTGGTCCTGAGAAATGGCAGCTACGCACTCGACGCATCAGGCGCCGCCAGCCTCGTCGGGCTGGCCGGTCTGGATCTTTCCGGAACCTTCAGCATTCGCGCGAATCAGCTGGGAACGTCTGTCACCGAAACCGTCTGGACTCCGGCCGGAGACGTGCTGGTGGACTTCGACACGGCCGAAAAAGTGCTCAGCGTGGGTGGCAGTGCTGTGATTTCCGTGGCCGGCATCTTCGAGGTCCGCGGCACAATTTCGGTGACAAAGACGGAATCCGGAGCGATTTTTGTTGACATCCCGGACGTGGCAGCCGCGCTGAGCATCAACGATCTTGAGATTTTTGAGGTGGGCGGCGCAGCTCGTTTTTCAATCGGCGGCACGGACGGCTTCCAGCTGCTCGACATCGGACTCACCACCGTGCAGGTCTTCGGCATCGATATTTCTGCAGTCGCCGGGGTCCTGCCAGGCCTCGCCCTGCCGGATAATACCGATGCCCCGCCGGAAGCTGAACTCACATCAATCGTCGATGGCGTCGATGCCTCGCTGCTCAATCGCCGCGGCTACCTCGACATCACATTCCAGTCTCCCGGTGACGCTCCGCTGGATCCGGCAAGTATCCTCGATGCCGCACCGGAATTCGCTGTGACCGGCAGCGGAGTTCGTGACGCTGTGCTGTCCACAGTCGAACACCTCGAAGGTAACACATTCCGATTCCACTTCAGCGACAGCGATCCGGACAATGAAACGCCGTTGTTCGATTCCGGGGAAATTCAGATTCAGTTTCTGGCCTCCACCTGGGCGGACACAGACGGAGACCTGAATACGGCCTACACGGATGAATTCACCGTCCGGGATGGCAGCGCCGACAGCAGCTCTCCAACCAGCCTTGGGCCGCTGCTTCTGCAGGGTCCTCGGATCTCGCTTGAAGATTTCCAGTTCAAGCCCCTGAAAAATCCTGACGGCAGCCTGCGGGGCGGGCGGATCACCGTCACCGTCGGCCTCGGGGTTGAACATGCCGAACTGAACTTCGGAGGAACCTCCAGCGCACTCAGCACCAGCCTCGATGACCTCAGCGGCCTGTTTGATATCAGCGTGGACATCAGCCCGTCTCTGGAAATCCTCGGCGGCAGCCCTGGAAAATTTCAAATCGACGTCGGTGCACTCAGCCTGGACGTTGCCGATGTGCTGACAGCTGAAGCCAGCGAAATCACCATTCAGTACAACCCCGAAGTGGACACAGACGGCGACGGCACCACATCGGCGGAAGAACAGGCCGCATATGACAATCAGGAAATCCTGAAACTCAATTCCGCCTCCGTCACCATCACCCCGCTGAATCTCACCGGATCACTCTCACCCTATACACGCGAAGATCACACCACGATCCCGGGACTTGTGGTGCGTAACAGCGGCTTCCGACTGGGACAGGCCGAAATTGCGTACAACGGCGACCTGAATTTCGGCTCCATGCTGCAACTGAACAGCGTCCGCGCCGGCATCACAGATTTCGGAGTCGATTTCGATGGCAGCTTCGACTTCAGCGGGCAGGTCTACGTTGCCGCAGGCGGAGCAGCCCTCTTCCCCGGCAGCACCTTCAACATGGAATTCAGCGACAGCGGCGATGCTGACACTGAAGCCGTCCGCGCTGCACTCAGCTTCACCAGCGGCACACCCTCCGGCTTCCAGTTCTCGTCTGACCTCATGAAAATGCAGTTTGGAAGTGTGTTGACAGTGACCGGGGAAGACATCGAAATCGATACAGCCGCCACGGGTGACGAGTATGTCGTGTCAGTAACCTCGATTGCTGCGGTCCTGAATGCCGGACCCCTCAAGCTGGGCGGAGAAATGCGGAATTTCGCAATCTCGGCCAATGGCGCATTCGTCACAAGGCTGGGCTTCGGAGTATTCATCAGCGCCGACACCGCCTCCGGTGATTCCTTCCAGTGGCCATCGTGGCTGCCAATCCGAGTCACTCAGCTGGGCATCCAGTGGGATGACCTGCAGGCCCACCCGGAACGCTTCTCCATTATCCTCTCCGCGGCAGTGGATGAAATCAAAGGCATACCGAATGTGAAGGTGTCGGGAGCCATCGAAGGGGTACGAATCGACATCGGCGCTCTGCTGGACGGCCGCTTTCCGATCACAGACATCGAATCCATCAGCGTCTCCATGAAGGGCGATCTGTTCGGTGGCCAGATCACCGCCGGACTGCTGGGAGGAATCCTGAAACTGGACTCCGCAGGCAATCTGATCGGGGCCCTCGACACAACCACCGCCGTGGCAGATCGAGTGTTCTTCGTCGGCGTTGAAGGTGGTTTTGCGATCGCGGGGCAGGGCGGCTTCAAAATCCGCTTTGCCATTTCCGAACTGGGGCCACTGGGAGTGGAAGTTGTCGGTGACCTGCCTGAAGGCATTCTGCTGGAACCCATCAGCGGTCTGAAGCTGTCCGGATTCTCCGGCAGCGTCCAGTTCTTCACCTCACTGCCAGCCGTGTACGATCCTCAGCAGTTGCTCGCTGAAGAATACTCGCCGGCACTCAGTGCAGACGCCGGCGGCGGCTCCAGCGACGCAGGAGAATGGCTGACCACCGTCCGACAGCAGGTCGTCAGTCAATACCGGGCATTGAAGGCCAACCCCGTCGCCGGCGGTTTTTTTGCTGCCTTCCTGAATCCCATGCTGATCACCGGGGGAGCCCAATTCACACTGCACCCACCGCAGGAAGTCCTGAAAGGCAATGTGGAAGTTCGCCTGTCCACCGATGGTAAAGTGCTGCTGACCGGCGACATGCTGCTGATGGGTGGTCTGCAGCGAGTCCCTGTCAGGCTTTACGGCAACCTTTCGGAAATTGCCAAAGGAAATGCCACATTCCTGCTGGTCGCCCAGGATGTCCCCGCAGGCCTGCATCCGATCGTGCGGCACATTCCCAACCCTCTGCTGCTGCCACCAGTGCTGCCGGTCCCCACTTCAGTGGAGATCCAGGGCGGGATCACCATGCGGTACTACGACTCCAGCGGCAACGAAGTCAATTTCTTCAACAGCACCAGCACTCCCGCCACCGTGAAAGCGCAGTTGATTTCGCCGCCCGCAAAAGGCGAGATCGCTCTGGCAACGCTGCTGTCGGATAAACGCCTGCGAGTCAAATTCACTCCCGCAGCCAACGCTACCCTCCAGACCACCTCCATCACCGACAGCAATCCCGAACTGGAACTGGTCCTGCCGGATGGGACCCCCGTGACCATTCCCGGCTCCGCCGTTCCGACGGAAAACTCAGAAACCATCTTCGATTACTCCATCCCCGCCGGCGTATCGCTCGAACCCGGCGAATACCAGGTGCGATTTCTGGCAGGCAGCTGGAAGGACAGCCTCGACAACCTCGCGGCCGCCGGTACTTCCACCTTCATGGCCACCGGTGCCAGCCTGGAACTGGCCGGGCCCAGCGATGGCGACCGTTTTGATCGCCGTCGCCTGAACCAGGGCGGGCGACTGGCCATTCGCTTCCAGCCCACCACCGGCGCCACCGTCAACGCCACCTCAATCACCGATGCCACTGCCGAATTCACGCTGTCCGGGGCTGGCGCGGGCACGGCTGCACTGTCTGGAACTCCGTTCCCTGACACCGGCGATGCCCGACTGTGGTACTTCCCCTTCACAGGCCAGTTCGCCTCAGGCACCGTACAGGTGACGTTCCCGCCAAACGTGTTCACAGACAGCACCGGCAGCAGCAACGCGGCCGGCATTCAGAGCTTCACGGTGTCAGCCGCCGAAGCCTCACTCCTCGATCCTCAGCCCGGCACCCCCATTTCCGCCGCGACCCTGAATCAGCGCGGCTGGCTGGACATCCGTTTCACAGCGCCTGAAGGGACCACCCTGAATCTGTCCAGCATCACCGACGCCGCGGCCGAATTCACACTGCTCGGACCAGCCGCCGAACATGTCGTGTTTGCTGCCACACCCGTCGCCGTCGTCGGCTCGCCCGGCGTTTACCGCTACTCGTTCACAGGCCAGTTCGGCAGTGGACCGGTTGACCTTCTGTTCGCGGCCGATGCGATTGCCGACAGTGCCGGCATTCTGAGTGCAGCACGCATCCAGAGATTCACAGCCACCGGCGTCCAGGCGACAGTCGTCGGATTCAGCGCAGGCTCCATCGGCAGCCTCGCCACGATCAACTCACGCGGGTACATCGACATCCTGTTCACGCCCTCCAGTCCCGCCGCCACACTTGACACGGCATTCCTCAATGACAGCGTGCCTGAGTTTTCTCTGAGCGGCTCGGCGGTTGCCGGCGTCACACTGGCCGCTGCCGCGCCGACATTGCAGCCCGACGGCAGCTGGCGCTACGCATTCACTGGCAGCTTCGCCGCCGGCGATGTCATTCTTACCTGGAATTCCGCCGGCCTGCAGGACACCGCCGGCTACCAGCTGACGGTCGGCGAGTACCGCTTCGGCCTGGATTCCGCAGCCATCGGCTTAATCGCCCCGGCCAATGAACAGCGGGTCGATATGTCTGAAATCAACCGTCGCGGCTACATCGACGTGCAGTTCGTCGACCCCACAGGTCGTGGCCTCGACGTTGGCAGCATTACGGACCCGGCTCAGGAGTTCACCCTGCTGGTAAAAAATGACGCCGGAGAATGGGTCACCCCGGTTGGCGTTGGCATCAATGGAATCCCCACTCCGGAGGGAGATCCGGCAGACCTGATCTACCGCTTTCGTTTCAGCGGGTCGTTCGTTCCCGGAGTCGTCCGCGTCCAGTTTGTGGGTGACAGTTTCCGCACGGTTGACGGTGCCACCAATGCGGCACTGGAACAGCAGTTTGCCGTCGTCGCAGATGCTCCGGCCTTCGAAATCCGCATCGACGGCAGTCTGCTCTGGCGCACCGGCTTCTCCCAGGGACTTTACGGCGACATCGGCGATCCCAAAATGCTGATGGATATGGTGAAGATGTTCGAGCCCATCGTGGGGCCACTGGGTGATGGCAGCAAGGACGCCGTGGCAGTGCTGAAGGATATTCTGCAGGTGATTGACACCGGCGTCTCCTTTGTGCAGCCGTTCCTCGCCGAGCCGATGATCAAGGTCAAGGGCTTCGTCCGCATGGGGTCTCAGGCACTGCTGAGCAACCCAAATTCTTCCGGACAGCGCGACGTCATCGGCGTTCGCACCACACTGGACGCCGGCGGTGCCATGTCCGCATTCATGCTGGGGCCCGTCGGTGCCGCAGCCGCGCGATTTGTGCTGGAAGCCAGCACTGAAGGACTGAAGATCTGGGGGGTGGCCGAGTTGCAGGCGGGGCTGAAGGCATTGCAGCCGTTTGGTATCCGCGCCGATGCGTTTGCCAACCTGCAATTCAACAGCACCACCGTGCAGCGTCAGGAAACTCTGACATTCAGCGGCATGGGCTCCGGCGGCAGTGATCAGACACAGACCTACACCATCGAACCGAAATCCTTCATGATCTCTGCAGCCGGCAAGCTGCTGTTTCATGTTCCGGACTTCGACGGCAACGACGAGACATTTGGGACAGAACTGTTCCGCACGAGCGGCGTGTACTCGATGCAGATCAATTCCGATGGCCTTGAAGTCCTCGCCCAGGGCACTATCCAGATTGGCCCACCCGAGCTGCAGCTGTTCAATCTGAGCGCCCTCGGGGTGCTGGCAATCAAGAAAACCGGCTTCGCCACCGACCTGCTGATCACCGCCCACGCCGGAGTTCACAACCTGGCCTCGATTGACGGCAGCTTCCGCTTCGTCACCAACGTCAGCAGCCAGGATCAGGAGATCAAAGTTCCGCAGCGATTCATCGACGGCGACTACCTGCCCGATGACTTTATCAGCAGCCTGATTCCCACTGCGGATCCCGACGACGGTGATCAGCTGGCCTATCTGGTACCCGGCGGAGCACCTCAGTGGGACGGCTCAAACGCCGCTTTAGGCCCCTACGCCGTCATGCAGGGCAGTGGCAGCATTTACCTGCTGAATCTGTTTGTTGTGGAGGCGGATTTCCGCATTGAAGTCAGTGTGCACGGGCTGTTCGCTCAGGCTGAGGGCGGGCTGCTGCTGAAAGATCTCGGCAAGGCAAACGCGCAGGGCTACTTCCGCATCACCGCTGCCGGCCTCGTGGCAGCACTCACGGTGGACCTGGAAGCCGATACCCTGCGCACCATCGGCATCGACATGGACGTGAATGCCGAGCTGCAGATCAATACGACCAACCAGCAGGTCACCATCACCCCGCTGACTGATCGCCTGCTGCTGACCCCCATCACAATCGCTCCGGGAATCAAGGACATCAAGGCGGAAGGCATACTGGCGATCCGCGTTCCGCAGACCACAACCGAACTCGCACGGATCAGTGGCGTATTTTCAATGGATACCAGCGCGGAGCGAGTCACAGTGTTCGCCCACGGAGACCTCGAAATCGGCCCCCGTGCTCTGCGGACCTTCGACATGGAGGCCACCGGCGTCTTTGCCCTGACCAACGACGGCTTTGCCTCGGACATTATCGTGACTGCCACAGGTGGCCTTGCCAGCATCGCCACACTCACCGGGACCTTCCGGCTGATCTCCAATCTGACCGGCGTCGAACAGGAAGTTCCCGTGCCGCAGCGATTCATCGACGGCGGCTTCCTGCCGGCCGATTTTGTTGGCCGCCTGCAGACTCGTCCGTCAAATCCCGCGCGAAAGTTCTACGTCGTGCCTGCCGGAGCCCCCTATCTCGACGGCCAGCCTGACGATCCGCCGTCCACCTACATGGCCATCATGGGTCAGGGGATACTGCGTCTGGTGGATACGTGGAACATCACCGGTGGCTTCCGCATCAAAGTCACCACCGATGGCCCTGTAATTCCGATTCATGCCGCAGTGGAACTGGGACCTCTGGGCACTACAACACTCCACGGCAAGGCTGAACTTCGCCTCAGTGGCCTGACTTTGGTGGCGGATGTCACCTTTGACGCACCTGGCCTGGCCGCCGCTGGAGTCGTCCTCGGGGCTGACGGCCTGTTGACACTGAATACAGGAACTGCGCCCGCTGAAGTTGATGTCGATGACAACCCGAACACACCTGATGTTCTGATTCCCCCTCAGACCAACACTCTGGAGGCTGCCGGGGAAATGTCCATTCGCGTTCCGCAGACGGGCGTGGAACTGATCAGTATCGACGGTGTGTTCCTGATGCTTGCGAATCAGGAAGGTCTGTCCGTCCTCGCATCAGGGCAAACCTCGATGCTCGGGCTTCTGTCGCTGCAGGTCGACGGAGCATTCTTCATACGCTCAAATGGCGTCGCAGCTGAGATCGACATGGCTCTGATCACAGATTCAGCTGCCACGAGCTTCTCACAGGTGTTCAATTTCAGCGTCATCGCGACCGCTGTTTTCAACACAACCGGGGAGAATCAGACGATTGTCGTTTCTCCTCGCTTTGAAGCCGGTCTCAGCAACCGCGCAAAGGCTCGCCTGACCACCGTGGGAAGTGTGAAAACCTATTCCGTCGCAGCCGGCGCTCCAAACGCTGATGGAACACAGGCTTCGGCAGGCCCCTACGCGGTATTCCTGATGACCGGAACTGCGACACTTGTATCCACCTTCTCGATGAGTGGTGGTTTCCGAATGTCGATCTCCAACGGTCTGTTTGCGGTTGCCTTTCATTCCGAAATGTCCCTTGCACCGCTCGGGACAGTCGCAGCGTCCGGCCAGCTGATAGCTACCGCACAAGGTGTATACGGCGCACTCAACCTGAACGGAAGATTTGAACTCGGATCTCTGGATATCTATGGGGCGATGCAGCTTCAGATCAACACGACCAATTCACAGGTCAGTCTTGATCGTCCGGTCTATGACTTCACTCGTGGCAGAGTTGGTGACCAGTATGCCCCTACCCTGCTGAGTGCAAATTCACAAAGGATCTTTGTTGAAGGGATCATGTCCATAGCTTCGTTCCGATTCCAGGGAACTCTGGACATGGTCAATCAAACCGATGTGATCACCGTGAACCTGCAGGCAACCTTTCGCTCCTTTGACGTGCTGTACCTGCAGACATCAGGAATCGTGAATATTGTCAAAGGCGAACGACCAGGCATCGTGGTCAGCCTTGCCGCATCGCTGAAATCAGGATTCTTCGGCGTTGACGGTGTCTTCGAAATGGACAGCAGTTACTACGTAAAAATGAACACGCGTCCCGCGGGAGCCCTGGATCAATATGACGCGGGGATCTCGGGAGGGGTGATTCAGGTTGATATCAGTGGAAATCTGGTACTGCTCGGCACTCTCAAGCTTCAGGTTGGTGGTTACATCCGCCTGCAAGTCGGTGTATTCAGCATGTCCGTCAATGGCAACATCGAGGTTCTCGGACAATCCATCTACGGAAGTGCATTCTTCAGCTCCGAGGGCGAATTCCATGCAGCATTTGGTGGCGGAATTCAAATCGGACCATCAGGGTTCGGAGTGAGCGGATCCGCAGGCTTCAGTATCACGCGAGTCGACAACAACGGCACCGCGCCTGCCGGCGATGGCAATTATCAATTGAGTGTTTCGGGAAGCGTTCAAGGGTCGGTACGCCTGTTCGGCTTCACACTGGCCAGCGCCAGCATCGGATTCGGCATGGACGGCTCAACGGGCCGCGTCTACATCACCCCAAGCATCACTATTTCGTTCTGGAAATTCAGTTTTACCGTCAGTACGACCTTCAATCTCTTCTACGTGAAGGTCCCTCGGCCGGTGTTCCTTGGCGGCAATGCCAATGACACAGACGGCGTGCCCTTCAATGGAGGTATTCTCTATCTCAACGTCGGTTCGCGAGCCAGTTACCGCAATGAATCTGAGGGCGAGTCGAACGAGGGGTACGTTATTAGTTATCTCGATGAAAATGATGACGGACCAGGCGAGATTCTTCGTGTCGAAGCGTTTGGTCGCCGACAGTCCTTCCGGGGCGTGACAGGGATTGTCGCTGATTTCGGAACCGGCTACGACTACCTTGAAATCGCCGAGGGCGTTAAGGCCCCCCTGACCATCGCCGGTGGACCGGATTATGACTACCTGATCCACAACGGATCCGGGGCATTGCAATTCGACAGCGGACTGAATGAGGCCACCATTCAGATCGGCGAAAACGTGGAATCGCTGGTGTCCATCATTGGCGGCCCCGAGCGAGAAGAGATCACGGTGACGGGAGATGCGCCTTTCTGGGCCAGCCTGGGCGGCGGGGACGATGAACTCACTGTTCTGGCAACACACAGCTCGACAATCAGCGTTTTCGGCGGTCCCGGTGATGATCGCATCTTCTACCACGGAAGCGGCCCTGCCGATTTTTCAGGAGGAATCGGCGACGATCGGATTCAGGGAGGTACCGGAACCAATCTGTTTCGCTTTGACGACAGTTTCGGCTACGACAACCTGTCCTCTGGCGGCATCGTGAATGAGCTTGATTTCTCAAACAGCACTCGACCCATCGAGGCAGAACTCACAGCTGAAAGCACCACTGTCGCTGAGCGTCACCCTGAAATCCGCACTCTTGGCCGAGCGCAGATTGGCAACACCACAGTGGAACTGCTGCCGCTGAACTTTACATCCGTCACAGTCTGGTATCCGGGTCACAACTTCACTGCAGGGCAGACAGTGACCATCAATGCCCCCGACATCCCCGACTACAACGGTGACTTTCTCATCCAATCTGTTTCAGCTGATTCCTTCCGTATTTCAGCGGTGCAGGAATTGTGGGCCGGTGAACTGGCGACACTGTCCTTCACTCCTGAGGCGATCGAAGACTTTTATCCAGTGCGGATATTCCATGACGGCCAGCACACAGCATGGCTGGAAGGTGATGTCCCCGCGTTATCACCTGAATCTCTGATTTACCTGACCTCAGACAACCTCGGGTACAACCTGCACCTGACTCTCGAGAAAATCGACGATCACTGGTTCAGGTTTGAGATCCCATGGAACGCCGTACGCCCGGTGGTCAATGCCACGTTTCCGACCGATATTTTTCGCTCTGGCAGCGGTGACGATGTTGTCACGGTGCATGGAGACCTGTCCACGCTCACTCTTGCAGACAATGGTGGAACAGATCGACTCACTCTGCTCAATCACCTGCATGGCGGGATTCGCCTGACAAACACGACGGTTTCGACTGCATTGCTTTCGATGGTTTACACCGCAATTGAGACCATCGTGCTGCGTGACACAGCGGCAGACATTTCACTAACCGGTGCCACTACGGCATCACCGATCGAACTGGCTGGCATGGGCCTCGGAGTTGTCTCCCGCAAACTCGTGCTCCCCGCAAATGTCACCGCAGACTCTTTTGAGGTCAGCGTGCGGGACTCCCTGAACATCGCTCAGCAACTCGTTGTTTCCGAACTTGACCTGCGAGTGTTCGGCGATAATTCGGGAATCACCCTTTCACATCCTTTGGTGACTGCAATTTCCGCGCAGCTCACGGCACCGGACGGACTTGTGACGCTGCCGGACGGCATCGCTGTGACTACCTCCGTCCTCGCTGTCCGTGCCCGTGGCCTGTCAGTTCCCGAGAACCGACTGGGATTGTCTGTCGACACGCTGACACTGGTCACTTCTCCCGCCCATGACACAGAAGTCAATGTGCACAACGATCGCGACCTGTTGCTTACACGACGAATGGACCCCGGTCATCTTGTGACGATGAACAGTCTGATCGGCGATGTCTTTGCGGGCATCACGTGGGTCGCATCAGTTAGCTCATTATGGGCCCAACAGGTGTTCGATGGTGCGCTGAACCCGGCAGCATTCATCGTAGCCAATTCTCTCGCAATCCAACTGCCTCCCTCCTCCAATTCGGACGAAGACGGCCTGACCGTCGACGGCTGGCTGCGTTCATATACCGGCAATCTGACGATTGCAGCCGATGAAATTGATTTCCTGGGAGGTGCCGGGGCTGTAGCGGCCCCCGGAGCTCTCACGATCACATCCGCCACGGCCCCATGGACTTACCGCCTCGGTACAGCTGCTGAAGCCCAGTCCGGAGCCCCCCTCAGCGTGTTGGTCGCTCCACAGTCTCTCGATCTTAACACTCGAGACCTTGCAGCACTTGCCCAGGGGTTTTCAGCCATCACAATTGGTCGTCAAACGGCTGGAAATGCCATGCGAATCGGCGACGCCTACAGCATGACGACAGTGAAGGCAACCGGCGTGCCACGTATTGTCGATGCCACACTGAAGGATGAAACCTCACTCCTGGCAGAGCACTTTGTCGTTGAGGGCGATTTCCGTGTTGCGGATCATCCGCTGAATGTAAGCGGACGCACTATGGAAATTTTGCGAGCAAACCTGCACACACCAGACAACGCAACCCCGGACTCCGGCATTTATGCGCACGAAGTGACCATTGAACTGCAGGAACAACTGGTTGTCTCCGGCTGGATTCGCGGGGTGAGCCTCGTCGACATTTCAGTTCCCAACTCCACCGGTGTAGACGCGATTCTGAACTTCACAAGCGGTCCGAACAGCCTGAAACTCGACGCAGGCGCGGTCATCCAGACAACAGCGCACGCCAGCAGGCTGTCAATTAACGCCAGCGGCAGCATTTTCAGTGCCGGTACCATGCAGGCACTTGGCACGGCTTCAATGCTGCAGGCCACTTCCTCCAGCATGTTCCGCCTGACCGAGGGTGGGGTGGTCCGCGTGACCGGAGATGACAGTCATCTCGACGTGAACGGTGGCCGGTATCTGGCCATTGAATCCGGCACAGCGGTCACGGCCGGTGTGGACTTCATCACTGTCGATGGATCCCCGGTTCCAACAGCAGTCGGTGCCAACTCACGCGCCACACTCACGGCGCCCGGAGAAACCTGGATTGCCGGCAGTGTGTCCACAACCGGAGTGCTCACGCTTGCAGGCGGTCTGAAGGAATTCGACCACGCGGATTATTTCGACACACTTCCCGGACTCAGCCTGCTCAACGTTACTCCGACGCCACAGATCGTCACGGAACTGCAAAACGGCCTGTTCCCGATCGATCTGCGGCAGAGTTTTGAGGCAGCATCCATTGAAATTGGCGGAGTGGTGAATCTCACGATTCTTCAGAGCGACCGTCGCTGGCTCGCCACTGACGAGGCCGGAAACAGATACGTCCTCTATCTGGCAGATCCGAATGGAGACGGCGAATTCGACGAACTGCAGGTGATGGATCCGCACCCACTGATCGGTCAGCGAGGCTTCGGCTACCTGATCAGCGGTACAATCACCGTCCTTGAGCCGAATCGCAGCGTAACACTGCAGTCTGCTGACGACGTACTGATTCGTGGCAACATCAATCTGCTGGGCTCAAACAGTGATCTGGTGCTGCAGAGTGATCGTTGGGTCTATGTCGAGGGCGTTCTGCAGGTCGATGGCGACATCAGCATAAGTGGCGGTGTGAGCCTTGACGGAACCGATCGGGGCGGAGCGAACGCCAACGGTACCAGCGTCCTGATTCCGGGGACATCAAGACTTGTGACAACCGGCAGCGGAACCTCCATCTCCATCCGTGGCTCGCGGGACATCGACGTCCTTGGCCCCGTTGTCGCTGGCGGCACCATTGGCGGTTCCGGAATCACGTGGGCCGGCCCGGACTCCTCGCTGCGGATCCAGGCTGGTCAGCAGTTGTACATCGACACCGGAGTCCATGCCGCCGGCACCGTGCTGCTTGAAGGTGGTTCAGACGGCGCCGACGATAATTCGCTGGCACTCGTGATCACAACGGCCGGTGGAACGTCAGCCGCAGGCCTGACATCAACAACCGCTGGCAGCACCCTGGAGATTCACAGTCTCGGCGACATGCAGATCCTCGGAACCGTTGTGGCCGGTGGCACGATGGTCCAGCAGTTGAATGCTCAGGGCGAACGGACGGGCGAGACATTTGTCTGGTCCGAAAAACCTTCCACCCTGATCGTGAATGCAGCAGATGGTCAGGCCTGGATCGGCGGATTGGCACGTAATCGCGCCGGGGATCTCGTCGAAACTGGTGGATATCTCTGGGCCAGTCAACACATCGAAATCAAGGGCGGAATGAACTCCTCAGGAATTGGGGTGAAAGTTTCGGCTGCCAGCCAGATCGTGGCAATCAACCCTGATGCCACCGTTTTGGTCGACTCCTTTGGCGATGCCGATATTCTTGGCCCCATCATTGCAGGCGGAAGTGTCAGTCGCAACTACGATGCGAATGGGCAGTATCTGGGACGGACAGCCCACTATTTTGATGGCGAATCAGAAATTCGTATTGAAGCCGACAATCAGATTCGAATTGGACGGGACCTGCACGCTGGTCGACGTATTGACCTCGTCGGAGGACTGGATCCGATCGTAGCTGGCGAACAGTATTCCGGTAATGGCGTGGTCCTGTACGGGTCGGTACAACTGAGCACATGGAAACCCAACAGTCAGATCAACCTGAATGCGCCCGGTCCGGTCACGATTCTCGCCCCGGCACACACGCAGGAACTCAGAGCGGATGGCTTCATCGCAACCGCCGACGGTCGTCTGGAGTCTGACGTTGAACTGCATTTGTGGCTCAGCCGCGTGGACTTTGATGTCACCGCATCGGTCGTGATTCCTGCTGCTGCAACAGCTTCGAATTCCAGCATTCAGGATCTTGTAGCCGATATTCAGCAGGCTCTGAATGCGACAGACTGGACTGTTGTCCGCTCCGATAATTCAGAGTATCCGTTGGGATCAGTCTACCACTTCAACGCACAGAATCCGGACCTGACAGCCAGCGTAATCGACTCGCGAGTGGCCCTCACGGGACCATTCCGTCACCGACTCGACACCGGCAGTATCAACGCCAGTCTCCTTGGCTGGTCAGAACTCACCCAAAACCAGACATCCTCCCTTCCCTGGGCACTGCTGGCTGATCAGCCGGGGTCTGTCATCCGCATCGGCACGCCCACGGGCCCCAATGGGAAACTCTACCTCGGCGGAAAAATCAAGGCTTACTCCTCGATCGAACTGCACAGTGGCGTATCCGATCCGTCGTCGCCAGATGCCGTCTACGTTGAACTCGATTCAACCGGACTGCTTGAGACAGTGAACGGCTCCATCACACTCAGCCCCGGCGCAAACACGGTGCTGCGAGGAAACGTTGTTGCCGGGGGCAACGAATCTGATGTTGTTATTACGGCGGACGAAACGATCGAACTGCACGGCAGTCTGGCAGCCGGTCGCAACATTCTCATTTCTGCCGGAACCACCGCCTCCCCCGGGGCCGAGAGCATCCGCACATTCGGCACCAGTTCCATCAGGACTATCCATGGTGGCGAAATCCACATCACCGGTATCAACGATGTGGTCATCAACAGTATCGTTGGTACCGGCAGTGGCAATCTGACACTGATCGAACTGGCTTCCACGACCGGTAATCTGCTGATTGCGAAAGAATCCGGACGTATCGAAACCGGGACGCAGATCAACTTCATCGGTCACAGTGTGGAAATTGCCGGCGTAGTGACCAGTACTCGCGCGACACCGGACCTCTCCGACTTTGAAGTCAGCATCGACATCTCCGGTACCGCCAGCCTGCACGGCGACATCAGCCTCGCAGGATCACTGCTGGTGAAAGCAACAGACATCGAGGTTTACGATCAGTCACTTGTCGTCCGTGGCGTCAACCAGAAACTACGATTCTCTGCGCTGGATGACATCACGTTCAGTCGCGTTGTGGATTCTGCGGGTGTGCGACGTCAGGCCGGAGCCCTGATCAGCGCTCCAACCCTCGAAATCAGCGCGGGCGACACGCTCTCAGTGAATTCCGGCACCATTCTGTACTCGGCAGAAGCCGGACATGCCATGGCCATTCACGCAGCAAACGCCATCATTGTCGGCACTATCTATGCCGGTGCAGACCTCGACAGCAACCGCCTGCCGGTCTGGACCGCCCCTGGCGTTGCTGTACTTGAAATTTCCAACGATCTCACATTTGGCGGTGTCGGGCTGGATGAAAACGGGCTTGACGTTCCCAGAGGAGGAAGAATTCAGGCAGTCAACGAGATCATGCTCAATGTTGGCGGCACAATTTCACAAAGTCCGACGAGCGCCCTTGAAACTGACGCCACCGCCTGGGGCACTCGAACCGCCTCCATCCCATCCAGCATCACTCTCAACGCGGGCCGCGATCTCCAGCTCTTCGGACTTGTTCGGGCGATAGATCCCGGTTCGGATATTGCACTGATTTCCGGTGCCCAATCGATTATTGCTGGGCTGGTCACAGCCGTCGATAACCTTTCGATTACTGCCGGATCACACAACACCGGACGATCCCTCATCATTCTGCCTGTTATCATGGGTGACGACGGTGAAACACGGATTTCCGGTGGAGAGTTGTCAACGGGTGCTGGAGGTCATCTTACCCTGACCGCAGCAAATGACATCGTGATCCAGGGATCGGTTGGTGGATTCAGCCTCGAAGCCGCGGGCATATCCGCCAAGTCCAGCCGTCTCACCGCAAATGCATCAGCTGGCGACATCATCGTCGAAGGTCGCGTTATGACCTCTGACGACATCACGCTGCATGCGGACAATATCAGTATTGCCGCAGGCGGGGTGATACGTACGACCGGAACTGATTCCGCAATGCGCCTGTTCGCACGCGACTACGTACTGCTGGAGGCATCCGTTCAGACCGGCACCAGCGTTCTCAATGCCGGACTGCTGCAAGCCTCGGGATTCGTGCACATTCTCGGACAATTCATCAACCACGAGGGACTGCTCAGCGGATCTTCCGACAGAGTCCTGCTCACGGCCTCAGACGAAGTCAACATCACAGGTCAGATCACATCCTCGGGTGATGTCACGATCCACGCTGGAGTCGATACCACGCTCGCAACCGAAGCTCTGGAAACGACAACGTACGAGCCCCACGACCTGACCGGCGGCTCCGTATTCATTTCTGACGGTGGATCAATCCAGTCCCCCGCATCGCTGCGGGTTGTGGCCGGCGAAAACTTTGAGGTTCACACAAAAGCATCACTCTCCGGAAGTGTTACCAATCGCTCACGCCCAATCGTCACGACCGTACCACAGACCGTCTATGTGGTCACTGGATACAACCAGGTGGCGACCGGCACGATTCTGGTGCCGGAGATTCGTGTGGTCGCAAGTACAGCCACGCGACAGGTGGGTACGGAGGAGTTTAAGATTGGTCGCGTCAACTACTCGATGGATGTAAAACTGACGCAGGACGGGTACTACAACCCACGAGCTGCCGCGAATGCCAGAATTCGCGAGTACTTCGTGGAGGGTCTTGACTATTACAACTCCACCAACAGCCCGCACGGTATGACGCCAGGCGTACCAGTGATTAATTGGGCATCCTTCGGTGCTCAAGCCCCGTCATCCGACTACCGCAGTTCCGATTATCGAACATATTCGCAATTGTCAGACGTGCAGAGAAAAGCCGTTCTGTTAACGCTTGGTTACATGCCGCTGTACGATTTCTCCTGGGCGAATGCCCTTCAGCATCAGACCGTTGACAGCGTTCCAACAACGACTCCGTGGACACCGGACTGGTCCTCGGCGCCGAAAGTCATCGAATTTATTCCCATCGCCGGCTGGAATGACAAGTACATCCGCATGCCGAAGGGCGCTGCCGCAGATGTTCTGCGAGTTGTCAGTCAGGGGGTTCCAGCCATCACCTCTGAGAAAGTCGGCAGTTACATCGATCGTGCGGTTACGACTTACACACAAGATCGCTCACAGGCCGTTGACGTCTGGGGTAATGTGAACGAACCCTATCCGAATCCTGATGAAGATCTTTACAAACAGCTGATCGCCGATGTCGACGCCAGTCCGGCCCGCTGGAGGATCGATTACAATTCCGGCGGCGAACGTCTGTTCTCGCTGAGTGACGGTCGCTCGGCCGCATCACTGACTCGTGAGCCGAATTGGTACTGGCAATCGACAACACGTGAAGAGGGAGTGCCGGACAGTCCGTCCGGGAACGCATCACTCATTCCTGGCACATCGGGTACCGGGCGCAACGTCTCAGTCCCGGCGGGCTATCGATCCGCCCTCGCAAGCATCACAAGCTTCACCGAATTCAACACCAGAACTGTCAAGGGCAGTGATCGACTCGACTACCAGGCCCGCCGCTACACGGTAGCCGGGTTCGCCACTGACTATGGAACACAGCGATCAGCCGCTGCTGCTGTAGGGGCAATCCTTGCCGAGCCACGCACAGCTGCCCAGAACTCCGCAATTGCGGGGACGGTCACCGTCTATGGCGGGTATGTTGGAATGTACTTCAATGGCGGTTCATGGTTGTACCTCAGCAACAACGCCCCCGTTCGATGGCTGAATTTTGGTACCGGACAACCGAGCGGGGACTCGGAAGTCGTTGAACTCGGTCCATCAGGATACTGGAATGACCTGGCCACCTCGCACAGTCGCGACGCAGTTCGCCAGTTTGAGCCCAAATCAGTCTATCAGGCTGTGAACGAAACATTCCGAGACTATCGCTCAGTATGGACTTCGATTTCCACTGACGTTTTCGATCAACGACTCACCCTGCAATACCAGTGGACATCCAACTCCCACGACCTGTACGGCAAACGCGATCGCTACGAAACCGTTCCGGTCAATGTCACTGTGGCCAGCGAACGCTCCGTCACTCGCTGGGGAACTCAGCCCATTCGTGAAGCTCAGACGTCACTCGTCGCCAGCCGCAGCAGTGATTCCACCCCCGTGGCCTCCTCCGAATATGCCGCAGATGCTCTGTCTGCCGGCAGCATCACCCTGCTGGCCGCCGGGTCCGCCACCCTCAACGGACGCATCATCGCGACCAGTGGTGCCCTCAACATTGACGCCGCCGGGTCCGTCAGCGCTGATGGCACCTTCGCCAGCGGCAGCACCGCGGATGACGCCGAAGCGGCTCTCGCTCTGCTGCAGTCTGCCACAACCATCCGCGTCACCGCCGGCACCACTATCCTCTTCGGTGAACGCAGTCAGCTGCAAACCACTCTCTCCGAGATCCCGGCTTCCGGCGATGTCACACTCACTGCAGGTCTCGACACACAACTCTCCGGTAACCTGCTCGCCTCAGGCTCCCTCTCCATCAGCACCGGACAACATCTGCTGCTGGACGGAGTGATCAATGCTGCCGCTGACATCACCGCCACAGCGGGAATCGGCACTTCCGCTACCGGCAGCATCACAGCGTCAGCGTTCGCAGATCTGACCGCCGGACCGGAAATTGGACACATCACACTCAATGCCGGCTCCACCGCAGGAAATCTGACACTCACCAGTGCCACACTCACCGCCGGTGAGGCCATTACTCTGACTGCCCCCGCCGGCAGTCTCAGCCATGGCACCGGCGGATACCTTGAAGCTCCGCTCGTTACCGCCACCACACAACTGGGCATCAGCGGCCGGACCCGCGCAGCCAGCGTCGCAGCACATGCCAGCCAGTCCGGTGATATTCGCATAGACAGCCTCACCGATGTACGCGTGGAGGCGTCCACCCCGGACGGCGGAATCAACGTCACGGCCCTCGGCAATCTGCACGCCGCCAGCATCCACGCCGGTGGCTCGTCCCCCGACAGTGCCGTGCGATTGATTGCACAACCTGCCGGTGATATGCCGTCCAGCCTGACGATCGGGCAGCTGACCGCCGTACCAGCCGCTGACCTGGTCCTGACGGCTGAAGGTTCCATCACCTGGGAGACGCTGCCTGACGCGACGGAACTGGTCCTGCAGGCCGCCAGCGTCACTCTCACCGCCACCACCCTGCCAACTCTGGTGGTCGACACCACACTCATCCGTGCAACGGTACTGGAAGCCGGCAATCTGATCATCAACCGCACCGGAACCGGTGATCTGACCGTTCACGCCTCCGTCCGTAACGGCAGCATGTCCGTCACAAATCCCGGCGGAGCCATCGAACTGGCCGACGTGCAGCTGCACACCAACGCCGATACCAGCGACCTCGTTGTCACTGCCGCAGGCGACATCACGATCGGCCGCATTTCCACCGGCCAGCATTACAGCAGCGATGCCGACATTCCCGCCGGAGACGCGGACGCTGCCGCCGGCATTCACTCACTCGGCGACATCACACTCACCTCCTCCGGCCGCATTTCTCAAAACATGGCCGATACTGCTATCGACATCATTGCCGACCGGCTGACGCTCGAAGCCACGCTGGGTATCGCCAGCCTCGAAATCGCAGTTGCCGAACTGCACGCAGAATCAACCTCCGGCTCGATTTCGCTCACAGATCTTGACAGTGCCGGTGAAACAGTACCCGGAATCAGCTCCGCCATCCTGCTGGCCCCCGCCGGCTCTGTGACGCTGCATGCCACCGGTTCCATCGTCATTGATCAACTGACCGCCGGTGGCAACAACGGTACCGCTGAAGTCGTCAGCAGCGGTGGGGACCTGCGCGTCCTGCCGGGGGCTGCTTCCGCCCCGGTGACTGTGCAGAACAAAATCGACTTCCGCGCGGCCGGAACTCTGCGGCTGCCCGCATTCTTTACAGCGCCAGGTACCATCTCTTATCGAGCCGAGCAGCTGATCTTCAACGATGCCACCGGTTCCGATGGAGCTGGCGACGGCGGCGGCATCCCCTCCGTTCTGCAGGCCGACACCATCGTACTGGAACAGCGTGGTGGACTGACGCTGAAAGGCATCAGCAGCATCACCGCCAATCGCCTCGAGCTGCTCACTGATGGCAACCTGTTTGCCACCGACATCGGCTCTGTGAATGTCACCGAACTGGTAATGCTGGCCCGCGGTCTGAAAACCGTCACTGCCGAGATTTATGACGGTGAAACCGGCGGCACGAAGCAGGTGCAGCAGCCTACGGGACGAATCAATTTCCAGGCGGTCTCGGTTGCGGCTGGCATATGGGACGTGCGTACGTCACAGGAACAATTCATCGAACTGTCGCAGACCGGCTCGACCCTGCTGACCGTTCGCGGCACGCTGAGCGGTCTTGTCGACAGTCCCCGCCCGCAGCAGCTGACATTCCGCGCCAGTCAGCCCCTGCGTCTGCAGGACGCGATCCTGGCAGCTGATACAGTCACGCTGTCCGGCACGACCATTTCCGCCAATGCTCAGACTGAAATTCAGGCCACACGCATTTCTGCCGAAGCGGCGGGAAGTATCCGCCTCTACACAGCCTCCGACGTTGTTTCCGCCGTCGCCACCGGGCCCGGAGATGTGCAGATCACCAACACCGGAACGCTCACAGCCGAACTGGTCAGCGCACTCAACGGCACTGTCGCCCTCTTCGCCACCGGCAATCTGACGGCGGTACGAGTCATCCAGCAGACAGATGGCAGCGGCAAGGACATTCAGCTGACTTCGGACGCCAATATCTACGTGGATTATGTTGACGCTGGCCAGGCGGCCGGTGTCAATCGCGCAGCCAGCAAAGCCATCCTGCGGGCCAAAGGCACCATTCAGGAAGCGCCGGACCGACTGGACAATGCGGCACCGACCGACATTTCACAGCAGTCCGCCTTCAATATTGTGGATGTCGTCGCGTGGAAGACGATTTTCTACCACGATCAGCCGATGGCAGAACCCAAACTGATACAGTCGGCCAGTGATGTGGGGCAGGGTACCGAACTGGAGATCGTCTACACCGCGTTTTCCGGACTGGTTTCAGGGGCCCCGCCAGCCGTGGAGATGCCGCGTCAGGTGTTCGGCGACTACACCCTGAACATCACCGGCTACCTTGACGACATCGACCTGACTGTGACCGGGATACTCACCATCAATCAGGTCACCAGCAACCCCGGCCAGCTGATTCGTTTCTCTGCCGGTGAAGGCCTCGTCCTGAATACCCCGGTGGATGTCGGTACTGGCACCGTGACTCTTGAAACCGATGGCGACCTGATCCTCAATGCGGTCATTACTGCTGCCGAACTGGTCATCAATGCCTCCACAGTCAGCCAGCCCCTGACTCTGGATGTCGAACGACTGTCGTTTGACCTGCCGGCCGGTGGCAATCTGCAGGTGAATAATTCCGGCAGTCTGACTTTGGGCTCGGCCAATGCCGGCGGTGGTTCCGTCAATATCACTGCCGCGTCGAGCCTGCAGATCGACGGCACCATCACTCAGGTACAAAGTCTGAATCTGTCCGCCGGGACCAGCATCAGCACGTCCGCTGGCAGCAGCCTCACCGTAACCGGCAATGCGCGGTTCTCCGGTCCCTCCATCAATCTGGGCTCCGCTCAGGGTGACAGCCTCCACCTGGGGTCGCTGACCGTCGTCACCAGTGGCACGGCCACAGTGGTTGAAGATGGCGATATGGTGCTCTCCGGCACGTCGTCCGCCGCTGGGCTGAATCTGACTGCCACCGGCCTCATTTCGGACGCGAATGCCAGCATCGCAGTGACCGGCGGCGCCTCGCTGACCGCCTCGCAGATCACGATCGGCGAAGATCCAACAGCCTCATGGAACGTGGCCGGCCAACTGGCGCTGAACGCGACCGGTGGCGGTACCATTCGCGTACGTGGCGGGGCCGCCGCCCAGTTTGGCTCATTCGCACTCAATACCACCGGCAGTGCTGACGTCTTTCAGCAGTTGTCCCTGCAGCTGTCCGGCAGCAGTGCCGTTGGCAACCTGATCCTGAATTCCGGCACGAATATTGTTGACAATGGCTCGTCCGTGGTCGTAACTGGCAACGCCCAGTTTACGGCTCCTGTGCTGTCCCTGCTCAATGATGGCGACGAAACCCTGACCATCGCCGGCAATGCCCTGTTCGAGTCGGTTTCCGGTGGTGCGATCACCATCGCCGCCGGGGGCACAGCCAACTTCGGCAGCCTGACCTTCCGCACAACCGGCACCGCCAGCATTTCTGAGGACAGTGACACGACGCTGACCGGTTCCAGCACTGCCGGCAGCCTGACACTCAACAGCCAGCAGGCGCTGACCGACAATGGAGCCTCCATCACCGTCTCAGGCAACGCCTCGCTTACCGGCGGAAGCATTGCACTCACCAGCGCAGCCGGAGAAACACTGTCGATCGCAGGAAACGCCAGCTTCGCATCCCGCACCGGCAGCATCATCATCGCTGCCGCCGGACAGGCCAACTTCGGCTCGCTCACCTTCGACACCACCGGTACCGTCCAGATCCATGAAGATTCCAGCACCAGCCTCGCCGGGACCAGCAACAGCCAGTCGCTGCAGATTGTTTCTGCTGGAATAGTCACGGACACCGATGCCTCCGGCGGCTCCGCCATGGTCAGCGTCTCCACCGACGCCAGTATCACCGGTACCAGCATTCAGCTGGGCAACAGTGCCGCGGATCGTCTTGACGTCACAGGTAATCTGAATCTCACTGCCACCACCGGCAACATTGACCTGCAGACCGACGGCGTCATGCAGATGGGCACGCTGACATTTAATTCCCCTGGCACTGTCAGCATCTTCGAGGAGGACTCTACGGAAATTGTCGGGGCCAACACAGCCCAAACCCTCAATATCACCTCCGCCGGGGCTCTGATCGACCCGGCTCAGATCATTGTGCAGGATACGGCTGTGTTCAGCGGAACCAGCGTCTACCTTGCCGGTGATCCCGCCGACGTGCTGAATATCGGCGGGAATGTGCTGCTGATTGCCACCAGCGGAGGCAGCATCACAGTCGCCGCAGCCGGCACCGTCACCATGGGATCAGTCACGTTCCAGACCACCGGCACCGTCCTGATTGCCGAGGATGACGGTATGCTGGTCACCGGAGCCAATACCGCCGGAACACTGACACTGCTGTCCGCTGCAACCCTGACCAATAGCTCCGCCAGCAACCTCGCCGTTACCGGCCTCGCCAGCCTGACCGCCCCCACGATTCAGCTCGGACTGGCCAGCGGTGACACCGTCAACTTCGGTTCCCTGCAACTGCAGTCCACCGGCAGCGTAACCATCGTGGAAGATTCGTCCATGAACCTCGTCAACACCAGCACCATCGGCACTCTGGCGCATCTGATGGCCACGGGAACCGATCCGGATCTGACCCTGACCGGCACACTTCAGACTACGACCGGCTCCATCCTGCTGCAGGCCCATCGAGACGTCATATTCGCCGCGACCGGACAACTGACTTCCGTCTCAGGCAACGTGGCGGTGACCGCTGACGCCGCCGGTGCGGGACTGTTCACCAGCGGCGCCATCACAATGCTCGATGGTGCTGTTCTGAATGCAGGCAGTGGCATTACCGATCTCACTGCTCCCGGCCACATCGCTGTCAGCAGCATCGCTTCCACCAGCGAAGTACGAATCACTTCGACACAGGGCGGAATCCAGGACAACGGCGATACAGATCTGGATCTCATCGGAGGCAGCTTTGCTCTGCGAACGCTGCTGGGAATCGGGTCCTCCAATCCACTCGAAACTGATATCGTGACCCTCGCTGTGCTGCAATCCGGCAGCGCTGCCGTGCGTATCGAGGAAAACAACGATCTGACCATCGGCCCCTTGAACGGCCTCGGATCGTTTTTCAGCGGCGGAGCAGTCACCATCAGCACTGGCTCACTGCTGACATGGGCCATGAATGCTGTACAGCCAGTGCTCGATGCCACCGTGCGAGGCTCCGCTGCCAGCGGAGAAGACATCCGCGTCAACAGCGGCATCACCGTCCGCACAACCACCGGAAATCTCGTACTGCAGGCCGCTGACAGCATCAATGTTCTGCCCAACGCCCTGATTCAGGCATCCACAACCGAAATCATCCTGAGGTCAGGCCTCGGAGATTCTGACAGCCTCGGCGGCATGACCCTTGACGGTACACTGCATACCGCTACACCCGGACAAAGTGTCACACTCGATCTGAATGCACAGCAGGCTGCCACGCAGAACCCCGCCAGCGGCGCGATTCTGGCTACAGGTCTGCGACTGCTCAGCACCACTGCCAGCACCGCGACTTTCACTCTCACCGCCGGAACCCGCAATGACGTCGATGTGCTGGCTGCGCTGACCAGCGGAGCCATCCAGTACAGTGACCTCGACGACCTGACCATCGGCTCCATTGCCGCATCCTCATCCATCCCCGCCCTGAACGGTATCAGCACAGTCAACGACAGCAGTGAAGGAGCTGCTGTGGCCATCACTGCCCATACTACGCTCTCTGTCAATCAGCCGGTCCGCACCTCGCCCACCGGCACTCCCGGCAGCCTGAATCTCGGCACCGTAACACTGCAGTCCACAACCGCTGCAGTGTCCCTCTCAGACAGCGGCGATATCTTTGCCGATGGTGCCGTCGGCCTCACTGCCGCTGGCGGAATCCAGACAGCTGGCGAAATTACCACTTCTGCTGACAACATCACGTACAACTCAGCAGTGACTCTGACTGACACCGTCGCTCTGACCACCGGCAGCGGCGCCGGCAACATTCGCTTCGTCAGCACAGTCAATGGCGGTGCTGATCTGACGCTGACCGCCGGAACTGGCAATATCACCTTCCAGCAGGCCGCAGGTCAGTCAAGTCGTCTCCGGCAGGTGCAGATCGTCAGCGCCGCAGACACAACCTTCAGTGCCGCCGTTTTCGCAGAAAATCTGCTGCAGAACGCAGGCTCGGGCACGACAACCTTCGCAGGTCTGCTGAACACCAGCGACCCAGCCGGTGTCAATCTGACCGGCACAAACCTGCACGTCGTCACCGGCATCACCACCAGTGGCAGCGGAACTGTCACAGTGGCTCTGACGGGCACAGGACTCGATGGCACAGCCGTCTTCGACAACAACGCTCATATCAATGCTGACGGCGCCGTGACACTGACTGCGTCCACACGCGTCTCCACAGGCGGAAACATCACGACCACCAACGACAACATCAATATCACCGCCACAGTCACACTGACTCAGAGTATCATCGTCGACTCAGGACCAGGTATTGGAAATATTGCATTCAATGGCACGATCGATGGCACAACGGTCAACACTCAGTCACTGACCCTCGACGCCGGCAGCGGCGGCACCATCGCCGTGACCGGAGCGATCGGAAAGTCCGTGTCCCTGCAGACTCTGACCATCGTCGACTCCAACGGCGCGGAACTTGGCACCGCAGACGCCGACTACATAGTCGCCGACACGCTCGTCCACATTCAGTCGTCTCAGCCCGCAGTCATCGTCCGCTTCAACGGTGGTCTGAAAACACCCCGGATCGATGCCGATGCTGCCCCCTATCACCTGCATTTCGCCGGCTCCGGAACCGATGTCGGCACAAACACAGCGGCCGACCTGCAATCCGCTGCTTTGCGCAACACCGGACAGGTCGTGTTTGGTGACGGCAACGACGACATTCTGCTGTTTCGCAATGGCGTCCACGTGTTTTCCGCTTCCAGCGCCGAACTGTTCGGCTGGATTTACACCGAGGCTGCCCCGGTCATCCTCGGTGATGGCGATACCCCCACAAACCTCCGAATTCACGATTCGGTCATCGACACCACCGCAGGCGGACTGTTCCCTCTGGGCGACACCGTGACCTTCGGCGGAGTCGTCGAAGGAGGCACCGCTGCAGGCAGTGAAAACCTCGCAATTGATGCCGGTTCCACCGGCGATATCGTCTATCTGGCAGATGTTGGTGCCGCCCGGCGCCTTGGCACACTGCACGTTCGAAATGGACGAAATATGGTGCTGCCAAATGTCACCGCCCAAACCCTGCTGCAAACCACAGGCACCGGCACCACCACCTTCAACGGCACCGTCAACACCACCTCCGCCACCGGAGTCGACGTCACCTCAACCAACATCGTCGTCAATGCCCTGATCACCACCATCGTTGACGCCTCCGTACCGGCCTCAGCGCCCGGTATCGTTCGCCTGCAGGCCACCGCCGGCACCGCGTCAGACACCACCGGCATAATCACCATGCTGGACCCCGGGCAAATTGTCTCATCAAACGATGTCACAATCGCCGGAAATCGCAACGTCCAACCCGCAATCCTTGTCTACGAAGCCACACCGGCCGGGCCCGACCTCACACCCCAGACTCGCGACTTCATCACCACAACCACTGCCAACGCCGATGTCCTCATCGAGTCCTCCATCAACTTCATCTCACCCGGCGAAACGGCCAATAACAACTTCATCATCAACACCAAAGCTGCCAATGGCAGTATCACGCTCCAGGGAGCCATCGACGGTAACTGGAACAATTTCGTCCTGATCTCAGGCACCGGCACCGTCACCACAACAGCCACAGCGCCAATGACCGAAGTCGCCACACTGACACTGCAGGACAACTCAGGATTTTCCAACGGCACGATCAACCTGAACGCCAGCATTGCCGTCGACTGGATTGAGGTCTTCCCGCAGAACTACGCGGTCAATATTCTCGGCAGCAGCAATACTGTCGGAGTCCGCTCGTACTACAAGTACGGAAACACGCAGCACCCCGTCTTCCATAACACCGGCGGAGTCCGCTTCGGTGATGATGCCACCGACTACATCTGGTTCCGCGAAAGACTCACCAGCGTCGCGTCCACGACAACAGTCACCGGAGTGATCGAAGCCAATTTCACAATCGCCTTCGGAAACGTCATCGTCAGCAACACCGCCTCACTCATCTCCACCGGTGGCGGTGACGTCAACATCACCGGCAACATCAGCGGCTCAGGAGCCACTCTGCGGTTCGGTGAAAACACCGACGGCTTCATGAACTACCGCATCACCGGCAATGTCACCCTCGGAACGCTGACCACATTCGCCGATGACACCAGCATCACCTTTCTGGAAGACGTCACCCTCGAAACACCAACCACACTGTTGAACCAAAGGATTCAACTGGGTGACGCCGC